>Ga0209298_10000567_pt1 | contig 24669 bp, 20 predicted proteins | sample S_140806_EF_Meta_FD_187325 | JGI IMG/M metagenome (GOLD analysis project Ga0209298, IMG submission 187325) | Freshwater microbial communities from Lake Simoncouche, Canada to study carbon cycling - S_140806_EF_MetaG (SPAdes) (version 2) | ecosystem: Environmental > Aquatic > Freshwater > Lake ...
CCTACCCCCTCCGCCCCCTTTGTCTCCCCTTGCCATGAGCAACCCAACCCAACCCACCCCTGCCCCCGCTGTCATTCACCTCCGAGCCTTTATCGCTTACTGCGAAGGGCAAGCACTGTCCGCATATCCGTTCGCTCTCATCCCCTATGCCGACGCAATCGCCGCAAATATCCCCTTCTCTATTACCTTCTCGCATGAGGGTAACGATTGGGCGGTTTTCGTTGCTGGAGATTGTTCCCCGCATGATACTATTGCTCTGGAACAAGCGGGGGTGGTTGACGATGCCGACGACGAAAGGCAGGAAATTACGAGGGGCTAGAAAGCCTCCGCCAATTAGTCGCAACCCTTTCGGGTTACCTACCCCCGCAGGAGTAAAGCCCCCCAACCCCCCCCACCCCCGCCCCCGCGTCCTTCATAGGATTGCGGGGGCTTTGCTTGCCCCATAAGGCGTGATAGGGCAGGATGAGGGGGAAGGGAAGGGGTGGGAACCCGTAAGGGGTGACGCCCCGCTTGCCCAATAAGGGTCAGCCCCACCCCTACCCCCACCCCTACCCCACCCCATGCCTACCCCTACCCCACCCCCGAAAGCGGGGGTTTTAGGGGGTAATTAACCAAGGGGGGGCGGGGGTAGCTCCCTGGCTGATCCCGGAAACCCTAGCGGGTTCCTACCCTTGCACTTTTTCTGCAATAAGCGCTGCTACTGTGCAGTATTAGGGAAACTAATAGGTGTATGGTGGTCTGCTGGATGTGCTTGACAGGGGTCGGTGAGCCCCCTTCCCTAGAACCCATCCCCCACACCCCCCTCAGTCCCCCTGCTCGGGGGAAGGGGTTCAAAGGCCATGAGGCCGGAGAACCTCTGGGGTGACAGACAGTGAACGCAGTGAACGCACACTTATGTTGAAAGGTGTAAAAGGTGGGATAGGTTTAAGGGATGAACCGCGAAGAATGTGTAAGTGAGAGCAGTTTGCCTGATGCTTTGGGTATTAGCCGCAAGGAGCTCGTGGCGTTCCGCAAGGAGTGCTTTGAGGGGCTGGATTGGGCGTACGAGCCGAGCCGGAGGGTGAAGGCGACCTGGAAGGTCTTATGGACTCCGCTGGGGATGATGAAGATCAAGGCGCGGTTTAACTTAGCTGAGGCTGAGGTGAAGGAGGTCGAGGAGCAGATCAGCGTTGCTGCGCAGGAGTGGGACGGGGTTGTGACGGCTAAGGCCCGGAACCCAAGGCTTGTTATGTGCAAGGTGGGTAAGGACGAGGTGAAGGTCTTGGTCAGGGATAACAGCAAGTTCGTTATCGGGATGACAGTGCCGCTGCGGAAGGACGCGGGGCGCTGGGTTGCTAAGCGTCATCCCAGGTTCGGAGGGAAGTGGTAATGAAGCCTAAGAAGAAGCGAGTCCCGAAGGCTAAGGCTAAGGCTAAGGCTAAGCGCCGTAAGCCAGGTAAGGACACCCTAGATGTCGCGGCGTTCAGGATGGACGATCTGTTCAAAGGTCGGCAGTCCGGTGATTTCAGTATCAAGGAGGACAGCCATGACGAACAGGTGCAGGGGTTCTTAGCTGACATGTGCCGAAAGGCGCCTGGGTACTTAGAGCAAGGGGCGTTCGTGGTGCAGGGGAAGGACGGTCGCTGGAAGGTCGTTGTGTTCGGTGGGACTGACTTCGAGGACGTCTTGGGTAAGGTTCTCAGGGTCGGGATACTGGGGATGGCTCAAGGGCCAGAGGAAGAATAGGATTAGTTTGACTTATCCTTGCCATAAGGAATACTTATCGTCTCTACAATGAATACCAAGAAGCACGAAGCCGGTGAGTCCAAGGGGAAGCATGACGGCAAGGGGAAATGCAAGGACATGATCAAGGGTGATTACCGGAAGATGGAAAGCCTGATGCGCGGGAAGCCTGCGCAGTCTAACGGCAAGAACTACAAAGGCCGCTGATATAAGGCTTGGTGAACCTCACGCCGCACCCAGTCATACGCCTGCCGAGCACCGACGAGCTCAAGGTGCTCAAGGAGAGGCTCGGTGCTGAGAAGCTCGCGGAGATACTCAGGTTGCGTGAGGAGAAGATCCTCGCTGAGAAGCAAGACCCGTATCGTCACGGTTATGAGCCCTTTCACTGGAAGGCGGCTGATGAGTTCCTCCAGCAGTACCAAGAGGTGTGCGTCTTAGGTGGGAACCGAGCCGGCAAGACCGAGTGGGCGGCTAAGCGGGTGGTAGCGGCGATGGTGAACATCCCGAACGCCCGAGTGTGGTGCTTGCATACGACGAGCCAGTCCTCAATCCAGATGCAGCAGAATGTTATCTGGAAGTACTTACCGCCTGAGTTCAAGGGGCTGAAGAAGGGTAGAGTGACTAACATCCAGTACACACAGAAGAACGGCTTCTCTGACGGTACTTTTATTTTCCCGAACGGTAGCCAGTGCCACTTCATGAATTACGCGCAAGAGCGCCGGGTGGTTGAGGGCGGTGAGTGCGATATCGTGTGGTGCGACGAGCTCGTCCCGCTGGACTGGGTGGAAACCCTGCGGTACCGAGTAGTTACTCGGCGCGGGAAGCTCATCGTTACATTCACCCCTGTGCAGGGTTACTCGAACGTCGTGAAGGAGTACGTCTCTGGGTGCAAGTACCTGGAGACCAAGGTCGCGAGTATTCTGCCTGACAAACAGCAGCACGTCCCTGGCGTCCCGCTAGGCCACATGCCGTACCGGGCGAAATCTCGCGGTAAAGACGCTGGCGTCGTCTGGTTTCACTCCGAGTTCAATCCGTACAACCCTTTCGACGAACTCAGGAAGACGCTCGACGGGAAGACGGTGTACGAGCGAAAAATCCGAGCCTACGGCTGGGCTGATGGACTCGCTGGGGCTCAATTCCCGCGCTTCGGTGACGCTAATATCGTCAAGCAGTCTGATGTGCCGGATGAAGGCACGAACTTCATGGTGATCGACCCGGCTGGAGCGCGGAACTGGTTCATGCTCTGGTTGCGTGCCGTCGGGACGGGCGAGAACACGAAGTGGTACATCTACAAGGAGTGGCCTGATAAGACTTACGGCGAATGGGCACTCCCTGACTCTAAACTCGATGGGAAGGCTGGGGCTGCTCAGCGCGCTGGCGGAGGGAAGGGCATCAACGAGTACAAAGAGCTCATTCGAGACATCGAGCTCGATGCGTCGATTTCCGAGCGTTTTATCGACCCGAGAGCAGGGGCTACCCAGGCGGCTGGCAAGGAGGGCGGGACTTCTCTGATTGAACTCCTAGAAACTGACCCTGACCCGATGTACTTCACGCCGGCGGCTGGCATCAGGATCGACGAAGGCGTAGCGCTCATTAACGACGCTTTGTCTTACGACCAGAACCAGCCAGTGACGGTTTTGAACCAGCCGAAGCTCTTTGTGTCCGAGGAGTGCGATAACCTCATCTACTCTCTCAGGGAATGGACGGGGGCCGACGGGGATAAAGGCGCGTCTAAGGATCCTATCGACTGCCTGCGTTACCTCGCTGTGATGCAACCTGAGCAGGAAGACGAGGCAACTTGGAAGGCAACCCGTGGTGGTTCATACTAATTTATGCCAAAAGACCCAAAGGACTACCCGATTGTGCTTTCTCGTTCGCTTGCGGAGGATATGACGGGTATAGACGTACGAGAGCTCGATAATCTTCGCAAGCAGGGGCTTGTCCGGTGTTTCAAGACGCTAGGAGGCCAGTATCGCTTCCATAAGCTGTCTCTCGTTCAATACATCGAGTCTAAATCCCAATACTTTACCAAAATCAATGCAGAGCAAGTACAACAGGAGCGATAAGCTCGTTTTCGCGAGCGATACGCCTGATATTCAGAACCTCCAGTCGGAGTTCGATCGTTCCCTTACGAACGGCGGGAATATCGCGCGCATTAACAGCAACGACGACATCCGCCTTGCTCGATGGGAAGGCCAGAGCGACGATGGCAAGAAATACAGCCGTAATCAGCGTGATGGCGAGGGTGCCTTCCCTTTCGAGGGTGCTTCTGATGTCCGTGTCCGCCTAGTTGACTCGATTATCAATGAATTAGTGATGCTTTTGGTGAACTCCTGGCAGCTCGCCCGCATCCGGGTCAGTGGCACTGAGTACGGTGACGCCAGCGTCGCTGCTTCTATCCAGACCCTCGCTCGATGGGTCGTCGAGAACAAACTCCGTCCTGATCTAGAGCGCGAAGCGGAACTCTGGGCTCAATACTCCTTGAATTACGGCTGGGCTGTCATGCACGTCGGCTGGGAACGTCGCCTCGGCTCCCGCGAGGTCACTGAAACGCTGGCTACCCTCGAAGCGCGCGCGTCGAACGACGGCATCTTGGCTGAAGCCATCCGCCAGCTCACGGCCACCGGCGCGTCTGACATCACGGCTGACTTGCTCGCTAATAGCCTCGGATGTTCGTCCGAAGAAGCCAAGCGCATCGCTACTGAACTGCTTAACGCTGGTGTTTCGACGTACAACCAGCAGTACAACCGGATTAACCTCCCTGTTTGCGCTGCCCTGAAGCCGTACGAGGAAATCAGCTTCCCGCCTGAAACCCTAGACCTCCAGGAAGCCCGCGTCATCTTCAAACGCACGTTCATGTCTGAAGTCGAGCTCCGCGAGATGATTAAGACCGACGGCTGGGATGAAACCTTCGTCGAGGAGGCTGCTAATACTGCCGGCAAGTCCGCTTACCTCACCGATCCGAACCTCATCCCCGTCACGTCGAACGTCACGAACGCCCTGCACCGCGCGGACAACCTCATCGAGATTGTGTACGCTTATAGCCGTCAAATCGACGCTAACGGCGTGCCTTGCGTATATTACACGGTATTTTCTCCGCAAACCAGCGAAGTCGAGACGTTCGCTAAGCACAGCAAGCTGGATTACGCCCACGGCGAGTACCCGTTCATCGAACTCCGGCGCGAGCGCCTGAAGCGTGCCGTTGTTGAGTGCCGTGGCATCCCTGAGATTGCTTTTACAGACCAAGAGGAAATCAAGGCTCAGAAGGACAGCCTGCGCGACCGTACTGCCTTTGAAACGCTCCCCCCTATCAAGGTTAAGAAGCGTCTAGGCACCCAGAACCAGATTGCCCCTGGCTCGCTGCTACCCGTCACCACCCCTGACGACTATTCCTTCCTTTCGCCGCCCTCGGGCAATCCTACACTCGCCTTCAACCTTATTGATCGTGTGGAAGCCCAGAACGCGGCCTATTTCGGCCTATTCCACCCTGCCGTCCCACCGCAGAAGACACAGATGACCCAGCAGTTCATTGTGAATAACTGGCTCACGGCTTGGAGTCGGGTTCTCAAGCAGATGGTCAGTTTGTCCGTCCAGTACCTCGAAGGAAGCGAAATCGAGCGCATCGTCGGGACACCTATTGTCATGACACCGAACGAAATCTCGCAGATGTACGACATCGGCGTTTCGTACAACGTCCGCGAGCTCGATACGGATTACGTCATGGAGAAGCTCAAGGCTATCGCCTCTTTCGTCGTCCCGATGGACGCTGGCGGCGTTATCGACCGCAATAAGCTCACGGCGCGCTTTATCGAGGCTATTAGCCCTGAGTCCGCTAAGGATTTGCTCCTCGATCAGAAGACTGCCTCCCAGAAGCTCTACAACGACGTCCAGACCGATATCGCTAAGATGATGGCTGGTATGGAAGTCCAGTACGTCGAAAACGACCCGACAGCCGGCACGAAGCTCCAGTATCTCCAGGATATCATCCAGAAGAACCAGAAGGCGCAACAGATGGCTCAGGGCGACCAGCAGTTCCAAGCCCTTATCCAGAATTACGTCCAAAACCTCCAGATGAGCGTCCAGCAGCAGCAGAACAAGACGATTGGGCGCCTAGGTGTCACCCCTGTCTCTGATAAGATGGCCCAGGAAGGCCAGCAGCCCGGATATGGCGCCTGACCCTAATGCCACGCGCCGCACGCTCGCCTTCGAGAAAAACGAAGTATTTGACGCTGTTCTCGCGTATATGGACGCTGCTATCGCCGCTGAAGTCGATCGTGCTATCTCTTATAGCATCGAAGGCGAAAAAAGGGTTCACGCTTGCGGACGTGCCGAAGCTCTTAGGGATTTCAAAGACTTGCTCCTCGCTGAGCAGGAAGAAGCACAGCGCGAACGGTTTGGCTCCAAGAATGGTGCGTAATATTGCCAAACCCATCAAACGCCGCCGGGTGCGTTGACTTCATACATTTTAAGGCGTTACTGCCGATACGTCCTCTGAGCGGACGCAAAACTCTCTGAATATGGAAGATAACAATAACGCCGAGATCGGAACGGCTCAAAACAACCCCGAGGTACAGTCAAACGCCCAGTCAGGGGCATTAAACCAAGACAAGCTTGCGGATATCCTCCGCAGCACCCTGTTCGCTGACGAGGAACAGGCGGCACAGCCCGAGGCCGGTCAAGAGGGCGAAAACCAGACAGAAGTCAAGGACAACACGGACGGCGAAGCATCTATGCAAGATGCGGACACCGATACGGAAGTCCCCCAGGCTGAGGATGGTATCGACGAAGTTCATTCACAGCATACGCAAGACGACGAAGAAGACAGCGATCTTCCCAAGGGCGTCCAGAAGCGCATCGACAAACTCACGGCTAAGCGCAAGCAGGCCGAGGAGGAAGTCACCAAACTCCGCGAGGAGATGGAAGCGCTGAAACAGCAAATCTCATCGACACCTCAGTCCGACCCGGCGGCAACTAGCGTCAACGACGCATCTAACCCGTTCGAGTCGCTTCAGACTAAGGCACAGGTCGATAAGGAGCTGGAAAACGCCCGCTGGCTAAAGTACAAGTGCATGGAGAACCCCTACGGCTTTGTCCTTGGTGACAAGGAATACGGCCAAGAGGATGTCACCCGCATGTTGGTCAACGCGACTAGGGCTATCGAAGAACAGCTGCCACGGCAGATGGGTTCGATCCAAGCCCGAGAACAAATTGACCCAATCGCCACGAAACAATACCCGTGGTGGAATAAGCCGGAAAGCAAGGAATATCAGGTCGCACAGAATGTCCTAAAGGTTTTTCCCAAACTCAAGGCGTTCCCCGACTTCAAGATGTTCATTGGTGATTACGTCCGAGGATACATGACCCGCGAGGGCCAAGTCTCTAAGGCGGCTCCCAGACAAGCACCCGTACAGCCCGTCCGTCCTACCGTAACCCCGGTCAAGTCCAAGCCCGCAGAAGTACAGGCTCGAACCGCCGTGGATCGTTTCCGCAAAACGAATAATGCTGAAGACCTCGCCCGAGTCCTAATCTCCAAGAACTTCATTTAAGCCCCCAACCCCCCTAATACCAAAAAATCATGGCTCTCCTCACAGAACGCAGCCTCGTCAACGCCGGTAAGCGCGAAGACCTGGCTAACCTCATCGCCCTCGTCGATGCTAAGGACACTCCCTTCACCTCCATGGCGAAGAAGGGTGCCGAACCCGGCAACACCCTGTTCCGCTGGCAGGCTGACCGTCTCCCGTCCACTTCGGCCCCTACGCCGATTGTTGATGGTACCGACGTCTCCTCCTACGACAACTACACCGTCGATGGTGCTACCCAGTACCGCACCGAACTCTCGAACCGAGTGCAGATCTTCCGCAAGGCTGTCCGCGTCTCGAAGCTCACGCAGTCCTCGGTGACTAATGTCGCTGGTGTGCGCGACGAACTCTCGAACAACGTCTCGAAGGCTATCACGCTCATCAAGCGCGAGATGGAAGTCGCGATGTGCGCCAATCAGGGAGCCCAGGTCGATAACGGCACCGTCGGCTACCGTACCCGTGGTCTCGACAAGTGGATTGTCACCGCCGCTAACATCGACACAGTTGACCTCCCGGCTGCTGCCTCTGACTTCTGCCCTGCCGCCGCGCAGATCAGCACAGTTGGTACTGCCTCCCTCACTGAGTCTGTCGTTCAGGGCGTCCTCACGGGTATCTACACCCAGACAGGCCAGTTCAAGAACTACGACGCTATCGTCGGCCCGACCCTCAAGCGCGCGTTCACGAACCTCGTGTTCACCACGCCGTCCACAGGTTCCACGAACACCCAGAACACAATCCGCACCCTGACCCGCGACGCTACCGAGCCGACCTACATCAGCTCCGTGGACGTGTTTGAAGGTGACTTCGGCCAGATCCGCCTGCACCCGTCCCTGTTCCTGAAGAACAACTTCTCGGGCTACATCATCCCGTTCGACATGCTCGAAGTGCGCTACGGCGGAAACGTCGCTGAGGTCACTGAGCTCCCGAACGCTGGTGGTGGCGAAGCGCGTCTCGTTGAAGCCGTCGCCGGCCTCTGCGTGTACAACCCGCTGGCCTTCGGTAAGTTCGACTTCAGCGCCTAATCCACAGGTGGCTGACATCATTCAGTCATTTGCTGAGGTAATCCCCTCCCATCTGCGCAAGCAGGTGGAGAGGGAACTCCTCAACGGATGGCGGAAGCAAGAAGTCACCGCCCGTTCCCAGGCTAAGCAGCAGGCAGCGTTCCGTCACTCGAACGCGGCTCAGAGTCTGGAGGGGGTCGGGGAGCTAAAGGCTCAGATCCCCCTTTCTGCTTTTCATTACTGGGGCCAACGCCTTGGTTATGTGTGCTGGGATGACAAGTCGTTCGTGAACGATTTCATCAAGCACAACCCGGAGGTCGCTGTTCAAAACCGCGTTAAGCGGACAGTGGTCAACGGGTCAATTTTCACCTCAGACGGATACCTCACATGAGAACCGTGAACTTCAGCACCATTCTGTTCGAGGGCATCCAGCTCTCGGGGCTCGACCGGCATAACATCGGGGAGGAGACATTTGCTCAATTCCGCGACTTTGCGAACCAGCGCCTGCGTATGGCATGGGAGTCTCAGGACTGGCCTGACATCATGCGTGTCGCTGAGCTCACGGTGGACGCTACAACTGGCACCGTTACAGCAGCTATCCCTGCTGATGCAGGCGAGATGCTGAACTGCTACGACCAAGACCCGCTTTTAACCACGAAAGCCCAGCCACTCTCCTACCGCATCTACAACGATGGTAGCGTAGTTAAGCTGGTCTTCGGCTCAGACCCTTCTACGGTCTGGGGGGAATACCGCGTTAAGAAGCCTGATCTAGTCGGTGATGTCTGGAGCTCCGCCCTCGCGTACTCCATCGGCGCCCAGGCTTACTTCGACAGCGGTAGCAATACAGGCACAGCGATGCCTGTTCCCGGTAAGCCTCATTACGGCGACTTCTACGAGTGCCTCGACGCTACGACTTCTGGGCAGTCCCCTTTCACGCACCCCGCTAAATGGCTGAAGAAGGAAATCCCGTACATCTTCGGCACCTTCGTTTCTCGCGGAATGTTCTCTGACTGGCTGCGCTCTGAGCTCCAGATTGAGGCTTCGCAGATTGCCGAGCAGGAGGCCCAGGGCATGCTGGACTTGGAAATCGACAAGATTTTCCGTCAGCAGAAGCAAAGCGTACGCATTAACATGATCCGAACTTACTAATCTACTAACATGTCATCTAACATCTCCATCTCATCCCCGTTCCTTCGTGCGTTCACGCACGCTGATGTAACCGCTGGGGTCGCTGCCGCTGAACTCCTCGCTGCTGCTGTCACCCCTGAGCGCCGCATCGTAGTCATCATCCAGAACAAGTCCACGAGTGCCAGTGTCCAAGTCATCTTGGCGGCAACTGGATCGGTCGGCATCTATGTGCCACCGCTGGGCAACATCAGCATTGATAACTACAACGGAGCAATCCGGGCTATCGCTAGTGCTGCTGCCACGCCTGTCCACATCGCTTACGCTGTCGCTTAATGAGTATCTCTATCTCACAGACGGATAATGTCGGGCTGACGGTTGAGTCCGACCCGCTGGCTCTGAAGATTGCGAGCAACCTGAGCGACTTGGCGTCTGCTCCTACGGCTAGGACGAACCTTGGGGTGGCTTACGCTACGGAAGCACAAGCGTTAACTGGCACTTCAACGACCACGGCTCTCAATCCGCTGACTGCTATGATTAGCCAAATGAGCGTTGCGACTGCTCCAAGTCTTACATCGTCATTGACTGCCACCAATACCGCTGGTTCATCGACAGCCTTTATCAATGGAGCCACTTTCTTGGCAAACGGAACAGCCGCTGGCTATGTATCTAGGTCGTGCGGTTCTTTCATACGTGGTGGAAACACTTCCACTGGCATTAATTGGACGAGGCCAGTAGCCATCTCTGCTCGCATCGGATCGCAGGTAACCTTCCAGACTGAGTGCGTCTATCGTCTAAACATCGGTGGTGCTACTGCTGCGATTGCCACGCCTACCGTCCGTAGCATAGGCGTTAGTTTTGGTGCTAGTTCAACAAGTATCCTGTCTGCCCTTGTGCTTGAAGTTCACGATGGAACTACCCTGTCTTCGGTGACCACCTCATTTACGCCTACGCATCAACAGATGTTTGATGTAGTCGTTTATTCTGATGGTGCAGGCAACGCCTACTGCTATGTCAACGGAAGCCTCGTTGGTTCAAGTTCAGCCGCCCCATCTACTGCCGGCGCCGCTGGACAAAGTACCGTGGTAGTCGGTTTACAAAATGTGACAACCCCGACCGCTACATCTACGGGAGTCCTCTTTAACCTCAAGTTCCTCGTAAACTAATGACCACTTACCGCATCACCAATCTGCTTGGCGGCTTCGACAACTGCGTCAGCCCGCCTCCTATCGTGTCCGCTGTCTTCCCAGCCTATAACGGTACGCAACTCGTAGTGTCCAGCACCTCCGAAATCCTCGTCACATTCGCCAAAGCCCAAACCCCCGTCAACCTCGGTGCTTTGGTTAAGGTCGAGGTCGTCCCACAATCCGAATAATATGCTCACACTACTCCTCGCCCTAGTTGCCTTCCTCGGTGGTGTCTATGTCGGCGCTCGGTACTCCTCCAAACTGCTCGCCATCTGGCACTCCGTCACAGGTAAGTAATGCCTTCCAGAGAGTACGCAGTCGATGGTGACGAAGGGTTCATCGGCTTGAACTCTAGGGACAACCCGGTCATTCTGGGTAAGAACTTCGTCTCCAAGGCTCAGAACATCCGTATGGATCGTGGGGTCGCTACCGTCCGCAAGGGTGCTGAACGACTCACAACTGGCGCTCTCGTAGGTCAGGCTGTCTATGGCTCTTGCTCGTACACGACTGCCACCGGGACAGAACTGATTATCCTAGTCGTTAGTGACGGGCTTTTCACCTTCACCCCAGACACAGACACCCTCTCAGCCAAGGTGAACTTCCCGGCTGGGCAAATCATCACTGCGGCAGATGAGGTCGAACTCTATCAGGCCACTGGCATTGGCTATGTGTACATCCTGCGCGGCTTCAGTAAGTCCGTCCTGCGTTGGGATGGAAGCACGACTATTGCTGTACCAGCAGCAGGAACCCATCATAACTATCCGAACAGCCGTCACGCTATCTACTACGGCAACCGTCATATCGTCCAGACGGATCGTAATACCATCCAAGTCAGTCACTACCTATCTGATAGCACTTGGTCGGCGCTAGATGTGTTCACCATTAACGACGGCAGCTCTGATACCCTCGTAGCCGTTACGCCCTGGACTCTGAATGAGTTCGTGATCTTTATGCGGAACAGCATCTTCTACGCTGCTGCCGGTGTAGGTGCTAATGCTTCTGGTAATGCTGCTACGGAAGCCGACTCGTACATCAAGTCCCTCGCCTCTGATATCGGTTGCATCGCTAAGGGGTCTATCGTCCAGGCTGGCGGTGGCATCCTGTTTCTGTCGGACAACGGGGTGTATATGCTTAACCCGGCTGGCGCTGGTAACGGATCGGCGAACACCCCAGAAGGGATGCGACTCCTTACGCTCGCAGAGCCTCTGTCTTCACCTATTTCTGATGTCATCGCTAGGATTAACTTCGCTGCTGTCGATAAGGCTGTTTCTGCCTACTGGGAAAACCGATACTACCTAGCCGTTCCCTTGGATGGCAGTACGGTGAATAACACGGTCTTAGTGTACAACTTCCTGAACAAAGCCTGGGAGTCCGTTGACACCTATAACGCAGCTCAGGCCATCGAGAAGTTTGTTGTAGCCAAGCGTGGTAATCGTCGCCGCTTGTTTATGGTCGATAAGAACGAAGGCGTGTTCTTGCTAGAGGAACTCGATAACGATGAGTTCAGTGCGTCTTCCCCTGGCGTGACTGGAACCCCAGTCCTGCCTTTCTACATCCCCGCTACCCTCACCGCGTTGTCCTTCCCGCCAATCACAATCGCTGGGGAACTGATTACCCGCGCCTACACCTTCCAGACTAACCGTGAAAAGCGGTTCTCCAGTCTCCAGGTTGATGCAGCTTTCACAGCCGGGGCTAACCTTCAGACCACCTTCATTACGGTGAACCCTGACTTCAACACGGTAATCAACTCCTACGGATCGCCCTTGGAAGAAGACGTGACACTTCGCCTACCAGTTCGCAAGTCCGGCTACTACTCTCAAGTTAAGTTCAATACTACTAACCTTCGCCCGTCCATTAGATCGGTAACCGTAGAGGCTATCGTACCCGGACATATGACTCAAACTCGCAAATAAATGGCTCAATTACAATCTCCAGAAACCTATGTTGATGGGCAGCAAGTCACTGCTACCCGACTCAACAACCAGACCAACGGCGCTACCCTGCTGCCGGGGGCTATCACTGACCAGACGAACATCACGGCTAACACGGTTGCCTCTGGTGACTCTATCCTGCTGTACGATCTGTCTGCCACAGCCTTGCGTGAGGCTAATGTCTCTGATGTGCTTGGGTCTAATGTGGCTATCACGACCTCTGCTATTACGGCTGGCGCGAACAGCGATATCGTTATCACGCCCAATGACGGCACGATTGTCACCGGGCAAGCGTACACCTCTGCTGACGGCCTGACTGTCACGGTCACTTCTACGGCTCACACCTTGACGGTTGGACAGGTTATCCTAGTCACAGCCGCCGCTACTGGTTACAACGGCACATTCCGGGTGGCTACTGTTCTGACGAACTCGTTCACTTATGTGATGACCACAGCGGCTACGGTTGGATCGGGTACACTTTCGTACACCAAGAAGGGGTTGGTTAAGAACCCTGCGAACGAGTCGGTTGCCGGAAACCTGTATGTTGACGGTTCTACGGCAGTTGCTGGTGGTCTTACTGTTGCTGGCGCTACCACACTTGCTGGTGCATTGACATCAAGCGGTACTGCTAACTTTACAGGTGCTTTGCAAGTCAACGGTACTGTCGGTTATGTTCTGACTGATATCGTTGAGGAAACAATCCCATCTAATTCAGTTACTAGCACTACTGCTTGGGTTTCCTATTTCACATCTGCTTCTTACACAAAACCCACAGGAGAGATTTGGATCATTGAAACTGTGTTTCAGTTCAGTAGGTCACTTAGTAGTGGTGAGGCTGGGATTAGACTGAACCAAACGACTCCTAGCACTGCACTTCGTGGCGTGTTTGATGTCGAGGGTGCTGGATCTATATATCAACACACAGAGCAAACCGCTTTCAATACAGTATTTGATACTGCATCGTCTTTCACAAGCACATTTACTATTGATGCTGTTTTTTCTGTTGCTGGTTATAGTTTTGTTCTAGGGAACACTACGGCAAGCCCGTACCTTTCTGGGATTACAATCCCTGTCTCCAAGTTCCGAATCTACAAGTACAAGACAGCCTGATGCTCCTGTCCGAACTAACCTCCTTTATTGATGCGAACCGCTACAAGGGTCGCAGGGAGGCGTTCGGCATTACGGACACCAAGAACTACCTCCGCTGGGCGTTCCTGCACGACTACCTATTCGTAGCGTATGACGAAAGTCGTATCTCTGGCATCGGGGTGGCTTACCCCATCGACACCCCCTACACCGGGGACGAGTCTGCCCTGACCGCCTTTAAGCGGATCCCGGTAGAGCAGGAAGCCGAGAAGGAACTTTGCGTTATGGACTGGTGTGCGTTAGATACGGCTGGGCGCGTAGGCTTGGTATCCCGCTTTAAGACCCGCTTCCCGAACTGGGAAAACCAGCGTAAGTGGGGCATTCAATTTGATAAAGTCAGCGAACTCTCTAATAAATACATTAACCTAATCCACACAATCTAATGGGCGGCAAAGCAAAAGTTCCAGCACCTAATCCTACTGCTGATTACAACCAGTATCTCGCAGAGGGTAGTAATGCCCTCCGCGCCCAAGACCAACTCCTGCGCCAGCAAGTTGGCTATGAGGCTGGCCTTCAACCCCTCCTTACGGCACAGCAGATGGCGAGCCTCAAGGGGCAGTCTCAGGGCTTGCTTGGTCTGTATGGAGATCTGTATGAGCCAGCCCAGGCGATGCAGAAGCGTTACGCTGGCGACCAGTTGACGATGATGGGTGGCTTCGGCCAACAGGCTACCCAGGCCGCTATCGGGTCGATGGACGCGAACACCCGTGGCATCTACGACACCTTCGGCCAACAGGCTTTGTCTGACCTTCAGATGGGTTCGTCGCTGAACTCTCAAGAGACAATCCAAGCTCAGCAAGCTGCACGCGCTGCCGCCCAGTCTCGCGGTCTTAGTTTCAGCCGTCAAGGGTCTGACCTAGAAGTCCTGAACACATACAGCATGGGTCAGCGTCGCCAGCAACAGCGTCAGGGTGTTGCCCAGCAAGCCTACCAGATGGGCACTGCCCAACAGCAGATTGGACTCCAGGGCTTCCTTAACCCGGCTTTCGCTGCCTCTCAGCAGTACGGCCTTAGTGGTTTGGTGCAGGGGGCTCAGGCTACTTATGCTGGACTTGGTCAGTCTTCGTTCCTCCAGCCTGAGTCTCAGTACCTCGCTAATATCCGCGCTAACCGCATCCAAATGGAAACCTCCGTTGCAGCCGCCAACGCCCAGCGTTCTGGTGGCATTTTGGGAGGTGTGCTTCAAGCGGCTGGAACTATTGGCGGTGCATTACTCACAGGCGGTCTTTCTGGAGCTGCGATGGGTGGCTTTGGAGCCAATGCAGCAAGCGGAGGATCTTGGGGTGCACCCGGAGGCCGAGGCTAAATAATTTATGGCTTCTCCATTTGCTAAGTATCAGTCTGAACAGGTTCAACAGATTGCCCCTGGCTTCATCGAAGCCTATGGCAACGCTGGACGGTCTATCGGTCAGGGTATCGCCACTGTCGGTGCCGGTGTAGGCAAGGCTATTGAGGTGGCAGAACAAAAAAAGATTGAAAACGCTAAGACGCAGGGGGCTATTAACCCGTACCTTCGGACTGAAGTCGAGAACGTGCAGCGCTCCGTCGAGAACGGGTTCCTGCAGATCGGGAAAGACGGCAAGGTTTCCATCACCCCTGGGCAGGAGCAGAACCTCGACCCGAACAAGATTGGGCGTGCTATCGACCTATACAACCAGACCGATGGTGGTAAGAAGAAGCTCGAGTCCGCTGACCTAGCCGGTTTGGTGAGCACCATCCAGTCGTACGATACGCTGGAGAAGCAGGCGGCTGAGAAGGTCAAGGCTGGGCGTGACGCTAAGCTCGCTGACTTAGAATATAATACTAAGTACCTGTCCAGCGCGGCTGCTCTTTCGCAGGGTATCGCTAGTTTCGCTGCTCAGAAACGCGATCTCGGACGGGCGATGAATATGCAGGGTGATACAGCTGGTGCGCAATCGAACCTCGCTGAAGCTGCCGCCCTGACCGATAAATCTCAGGCCGTTCTCATCGATGCCTATAAGTCCACTGGGATTGACGTCTCAGCTTACATGCCGGCGCCCGTCACACCACCCCCTGCCCGTCCTGCCGCTGTTGCTGTAGGCTCTGGTGCCAGCACCCTGTACACAGTTGAGGACACCTCTGGCGTTGCACCTCCCTCCGCTTCCCCTGCTCAGCAGGCTATACTAGATCGTTTTAATGCAGGGAAGCAGGGTGCTCCTGCCGCCCCTGCCCCTGCCCCCGCTATGGCGGCTCAGGCCGTCCAGGTGCCTGCCCCTGCCCCTCCTGCCGCCCCCGCTGCTGCTACCCCTGCCCCTGCTAAGCCTACTGCTGCTACGGGTCGCAACCTCATGCTCGGCACGATGCCGAAGGTCGAGGCTCCTGCTGCCGCCCCTGCCGCTGGGACTACCCCTACTACGGCTAGGGCTGGTGCTGGCCAGACTGTCACCAAGCCTGAGTACATTAAGCAGGCAGAGACGGAAATTGCGTCCCTGCAAGTACAGAAAGATATCTTCACTAAACAGTACAACGCCGCGCGAGTTAGTAGGGCTGTTGGCGGTCTTCTGGAAAGTGACATCAAGTACTACGACAAGGTAGCGAACGATGCGAACGATCAGGCTATAAAGATTGATAGTGCCATTACCGAGAAGATGAAGGCTCTCACGGCTGAGCAGACTCGCGTTGAGACAGGGGCTAATGCCGCGACTAAGCTCGGAATGGAGCAGGCTAAGACCATGGACGAACGCTTCCCTGACTTCGGACAGGGTTACATGGCGGCTGGCCGCGCTAAGGCGTTCAAGCTATATCCTGATGACCCCGGTCAAGCACTCACCGACCTGCGCATCGCCGGCATCAAGGGAGAGTCCAAGGAAATCACTGAGACAATCGGCTCCATTGGATCGTTCATGGAAGGCACTATGGCTATCGAGTCCGCTATTGACGCTCGCCTTGAAGAAGGCAAGGGTTACTTCGACCGCTTTACCTTGACCTCCGACGACTACGAAAACATCGCCAAGGGTAATGTGGGTGAGAAAATCTTGCTCGCTTCTATGCGTAAGGCTATTGTTTCCGGTGGCAACTTCTCTGACGCTGACCGTACGTTCGTCTTAGAGGCCATCGCGTCCATTAACAGCGTCGATCCTACGAAACGCAACGAGTATTTCAAGGCTTTGAATAAGGTCATGGCAGGCATGGTGTACAAGATGTATGACGGGAAATTGAACTCCATGGGCGTTGAACGTCACCTCGAACTATTGTCCCCTGAAGACCAAGCCACCGCTGTCTCAGATACCGAAAAGGCTTTCAAGTCTCGCTTCGGAATTGATGCTGGCGGAGTTGCTTCTGGCGCACGCTCTGAACTCTCTGCGCTCATCAAAGACGCCAAGAAAGACTCTGGCTTCGTTTCTAGCCGAAAGCAGGCCGAGTCCGCCATGTCCTCGTTCATCGACCGAGCCAATCAGGAACGCGCTCTCGCAGAGAAGGCACCCAAGAAATAACTTATGGCTGAACAGCAACAGGGGCCGGATTACTCCCAGCCTTTCTATCAGTACGGTCAAGACGGTTCCGTCGTAGGGGGATATGGGTCTACTGTCCCGTCTCTCACCCCTGGAACCCCCGAGAACGCTATGTACTTGGAGTCTGACTTCCTGAAGGCTAACCCTGAGATTGCTGGTATCCGCAAGAAGGTTGCGAACGATTACGACGCCGCTACTAAGCCTAAGATGTCCGCGCGCGGGTACGACATTCCGCCAGCGGCTATCACGCAGCAGTTTGCGGATCAGGCTGAGGCTACACGGTGGATGACGTCTGCCAAGCTGGAAGCCGAGCATAACTCCGAGCACGTCCTGAACTTCATTGGCGAGGACGTCCGAGGGGTTATCAATTCCTATCGCGACCAAGGCGACTTTAGCTTCCAGGCGAGCAAGAACATGTCTGATGAAGATATCATCGCATTTGCAGAAGCCCGTGGCGTTGACCCTGGCGTCGTTAATTACCTCAAGACAAGTAAGAATAACCCTGTTGCTAACTACGGCATCGACGTCATGGCGTCTGTTCGCAAGAAGATGTTCCGGTACGACGTGCCCTATCAGTCCGGTAAGGCTATTGCTTCCAACCTTCAAGAGAACTTGTTCCTGCTTAAAGATGGGCCTATCAAGGCTCAGGCTATGCGTAATTATAGCTTCTATCGAGCGCAAGCAGAAGAAGAAGTCATTACTCAGTTCACTCATGCTCTAGGATCTCTCGTTGGTAGTGTCGGTGAGAGCGTTGCCGTTGATTTGCCGAAGGGTGCGTTCGAGGCAATCCGTCCTGCTGGTACATCCGACGAAAGCCTGTCGCCTGAATACCTAGGGAACCCTGAGAAACGCACTAGGGCTATGGCTGTCATGGAGCGCGCGGATCGGCTCGCTCGTAGCGGCCTGTACGATACAATCAAGAACAACGCGAATGACCCGAGCAAGGTAATCTCTAAGGCTGGCGAGTTCGTGCGTAACCCTGAAGTCCAGCAAGTCATGCTCGACATGCAGGCTCTGAAGGACGACGGAGCGTTCGTCCCAGCATCTCGTTTCAGCCGTTTGTTCTCATTCTTTGATGGTGGAGTCAAGGCGACTCAAGAGTTCTACCGAATGTTCGCAGCGTCCGCTGACCCGAATAGTCTGTTCTTTAATATGGAGGCAGGCATGACGGAGCAGGGCGGCTTGGCATATGCCATTAAATCAACAGTCCAGGGGACTAAGCGCTATCAGCTCGCGCGTGACGACGAAGTGCTCCGCATGACGCATCTCCTTGAGGAGAACTATAATCACGCGAACTCAAACACCGACAAAGGTGGGGTTGAGCGTCTTTACCTTACCGCCGCCGGGAACACAGATGACCCGAACCTAAAGGCTATTTGGTCAGAGTCTGCTAAGGCAGCGGGACAGTTGACGAATATCGGAGTAACTGAGCGCGCGTCTTTTGTTCTAGACCCTACCGTTATCGTTGGTGGTGCCGCTGCTAAGTTAGTCGGGTCTGCCGCCAAGGGAGCCGCTAAGGTAGCGTTCATCGACTCAGCCCTAGCCGCTAAAGCCGCTACGCTCGGTGACGATATCCTGACCGCTGTGCGCGCTACCGAGAAGGGTGCCGAAGTCCTTGAGCCGGCAGTCAAGGCACTTCAGGATCGCCTTAGAGTTATGGGTGTAGTGGTGTCTGACAACGAGGCTATCGCCCTCGCCATGTCGAACAACGCTCAGTCCTGGGAGGTTCGTGCTGCCCTCGGCGGTGTTACCTCTGAGGCAGAGACTATCCGCAGAACCGTTGGTCAACTCTCCAGCCAGAATAAAGCTGTCCGTACGACTGTCCAAGACTTCCTCGCTGAAGCCAAGACCGCTTCTGGTAAGGTGCCTAAGCCGACCGCTGCCGTGGCTCGTCCGATTGCTGGAATGGGTGCAAAGGTCGCTGGTAAGGGCGCTGATTTTACTGGTAGGTATCTTGATGCCCTCGGGGATTTAATGCTTGGTGCAACACCAGAAGGTGTTTCTCGACTTTCAATCGAAGGAGTTAAAGCAATTAAACTGGGAAGGGCTACTGGATACGGAATAGCCGGAGGTACAGTCGCTGTTGGATATGGAATATATGAAGGTGGCGTATCTGGCGGCGTATCTGGAGTAGCCCAGTTCTTCAAGGGTGCAGCAGTGGTTACTGGCTTCGGTCTTGGCGTTAAGCTTGTCGGCCCAGTACTACAGCGTCGAGGACGGTTGCTTGCTAATGTATCTAGCGAAATTGCCTCTGGTGAACGCAAAGGTGTATCTACATTCCTTCAGGCAGCTGATCGTCTTGACGCTGGTGCTCAAGCTATGAAGAAGACTGACCCTAAGCAGGCGTTACAAATGACTAAAGACGCCGCTTACTTACGCAGTCTGAACACCATGGGTTACGAAGAAGCCCTTACTCAGACCCTCGTTGTCGGGATGCAGGGCGTCGCTGGTGTTAGCGCTGGTGCTACCCTTGCTTGGTCGAACTCCCGTGATAGCATGTCCGCTGGGGCAGGCATGGGTTTCGGTGGAGCGTTAATTGCTGGTGCCGCCGCTAAACTCGGAGCCATGCTTCCTTCTGGAGTCCAGGCTAACCGCGACTTGGGTGTCATGGCTACATCCATGTACTACCTGAACCGCACAAGCCCCGAGCAGCGCGCGAACTTCTTCGAGATGTTCAACCGTGAAGTCGGGGTCGATGCTAACGGTCGCTTTCAGAACAAGGACAAGGCTGTCCGTTTGCTCGACGCTTATAATCTTTTGAACGGTTCTCTCGGTCAGGCTGGCTTCGAGCTCGCTAACCCCGGTGCCATGCAGGGTGCTACTGTGGCTACAAGGCACGCGAACATCGACATGGATGCCTTGAAGACAGTGGCTGGCGAGATGTACCCGAACGATCCGGCTATGGCTGCTGCCTATGCCGAGAGTCTAGTCAAGCGCGTGAACACGCAGAACAACCAGTTCGCCACCATCGCCGCTGCTAACGCTCGCCTTGAACGCAACACGAAAGCAACAGAGACGAACTTGCGCTCTATTGAGTCTGTCAAGGAAGGCATCGCAAAGGCTGAAGCCGCTGGCCTGAACAAGCGTTCCGCTGAACTGAAGTCCGAGCTGTCGGCTAAGGAAGCCAAGCAGGAAGTGTACGCTAAGGAGAAGGCCACGCTGGAACAAGCGCGCGACCTAGAGAAGTCTCGTCTAGTCGATAAGGAGGCTATCTCCCGAGAAGCCGACCGCAAGGGGCTGAAGGACGAAGAACGCGCTAAGTTCACCGAAGCAGAGACGCTCCGCCAAACTGCTCTCCTTGACCCTATCCGCCCAGGCGAACTCCGCACAGGAACCGCTGGTAACCAAATCCGCCAGATTGCCGACGGCTTCTACATCAATGACGCGAACGGTAAGGTGATGATTGACTACACCAGAGCAGACGCCTTGACCATGGTGCACGAAGGCTTTGAGGCAGTCCTGCGTGATGACTCTTTAAAGGTGCTCTTGCCTGAGCTCGTGAACTTCATGTACGCTGACCCGTCTTCACCGACGTCCACCAAGCGCCTGCTGTCCGACCAGAACCGTCAACGCTTCTTCGATCTGTACACGTCTGACCTAACCCCCGAGAACGCTGCTCAGTACAAGAAGGACTTGTCCTCTGCTGAGAAACTGTTCAAGGAAACGGGCGATTACTCGGCTATATTGCCGTTCGTTCAGGAAGCCTCTGCTTGGTGGCTCGCTGTCATGCACGACTCGTATCCTCCGGGCTACGCTAATGTTCTAGGAGCAGCCCCTGGCACTGGAGCCCAAGTACGCATCTTCGACAAACTGTTTGATGCTGAAAAGAAAGGCTTTACTCGTAAGGCTGGCGACTTGTTCGCCGCAGTCCTGAACCTAGAAACCCCGTCTGCTCGTGAAGCGACAGGTGTGCTGGCGTCCGAGTTCGAGGCGTTCGTGAACCCCGAGTACGGCTGGATGGCAGACAAGTCCCGTAAGCTCATCCGCAGCCGGCTTGAGTCGAACGGCATGATTTTCGAGGACGCCTCTGACGGCACTGTGCGTGGGTACTTCCGCCAGAACGGAGAAACTATCAATAACCCTGTGATGGGTGATATCTATCGCGTCATCTCTCGGAACCAGAGTGGCGGTAAGCGTAGTGCTGGGGTGGATATCCTTTCCAACCCCCGTGTCCCAGAAGGCGTAAAGATTGAGTGGATTAAGCAGAACGGTTTCGACCACATGCTCACAGACCCGGCGTCTGGCGAACCAGTCCGTATTCAAACCCCCGAGGAGCAGACGAATACCAACACCCGTATTAACGAGAACATCCGCGATAGTCTCGGCGGTGTTCCTACCGATCAGCGCGGCACTACTACCACCGTGAACCCGTCGAACGGACAGGTTATCTTCCACGGTATCCCCAGCCCCGCTGAGATTGCTGTAATTAAGAATAACCCTGACCTACCCCCTGTTGTCCGAGATAATCTCGTTGGCATCATGGAAGGCATCAAGGGTGGGAAGTCGAACGCCGTCCTGCGAGCTCAGTACGTCAACGTCAAGACTAAGCAAAAGGCCGTAGGCACTGAGGCTCGCCTAACTGTACCAGAAGAAACAGGTGGCCCAGTCGTTGAGCAGAAAGAGTTCATACCCCTTGGCCTCGTCTTCGGTATGACCGACCGTCTCCCCGGCGGAAGCTTCACCCCTGGTAAGGTCAAAATCCCGTCCGTCAGCGTCTTGAGTTTCGACATCTCCAGCGCCAAAGGCAACCTGAACACCATCCGAAACAAAGGACTGTTTGATAAAACAGGCATGCCGATTAAGGATATCGACGGCTCTGACATGACCCCTGCTCGTTTCCGTGAGCTGTTCCCAACCGACGGTGACTACTGGAACGCAACGAACGTGTACCTCACGCACCTTCAGGCGGCTGGCAAGATTGACACTACGAGCAACCGACCTGTAATGCCTGCTGGCTATGAGCCCTCTGCCGTTAAGCTCGCTGCCCTCGCTGGTGATCCTACGAACATCAAGCTCGGTGCTTCTATGCGGAACGCCATCCGCTTTGGTCTAGGCATCGACGCTCGTAAAGACATGGTGCTCATCAACCCCGCTGGCTACGGCAAGGTCATTCGTGATATCAACCAGACTATCAGCAACTTCCGCATCGACGGCATGGGCAAGATTACTGCTACTGGCGAGACGTACTCCATCGACCATAACACCCTCGGCTGGGCTCAGGCTAACATGGCGCCGTCCACATGGCGCGCCCTGAACGCTGAGGGTCTTAATGCACTCAAGGCCACCGATGGCTGGAATACCACACAGGCGTTAGGGCATCCGAATAACAACTTCAGGATTGTCGAGGACAGCCGTACTACTGATGGCAAGACCGAGAAGCGTGTGCGTATCTATGACGCCGCCACCGGGAACCTCATCGAGCACTCTGCTACTGACGTCAAGAGCGCCCGAAAGTTCGTGAAGGACAGAATGGCTACCGACTCCGCTAACTCTGAGGTCGCTGCCGCTGTTGCTGAACTCGCCCGCCGTGAGGTCGAGGCCGCTGAAAAAGCACAGCCCACCCCTGTCACCCGCGCCGAACGCCCTGAGCCTTCCCCTGGGCTGGCTCTCAAGGAACAGCAGGCTTACAACAAGGCCAAGGCTGATAAGATTGCCGCCGCTGCTCGGCGCATCATCAAGGAGAATGAAGTTAAGTTCATCCGCACCGAGAACGAGAAAGTTGACGTCCAGCGTAAGTACGAAGACCAAGCCGCCCTTCAGTTGGATGCCGCTGCCGCTGCTCGCGCTAAACTCGATAAGGTTGCCGCCGAGGTGTTGGTAGCCGCTGAAGCCCGTCGCCGGGTCATCCAGAACGACATGGGCAGGCAGTTCGCTGACAAGGCTAACGAGTACAATACCGCAGAGCGCGTGTACTTCGGTGATCCGATTAAGGTGAAAAACGCCATCAAAGAAGTGGACAAGACTGCCCGTGGTCTGGTTGACCTAGAGAAGAACCTATCTATCCCCCTCCAGCAACTCGGCGTTGAAATCCGCACTCAAAGCGTCGTCCAGGCTCTACCCCTGCCCATCTACCGCAAGGCGTTGGTGTTCGATAAGCGTCCGCTGTCTAAGGTGCCTGTCGATGTCATGCGTGCCAGAACCGGTATGCGTGACGTAGCCGAGGCAACCACCATGCAGACCGCTAAGGGCATGATGCAGGAAGCGAATAACTACGTCTTATCGAACGCATTAGGACAAGTTATCGTGTCTGAGATGCGCTCTCGTCAGGGTGCAGACCCGTACCGAATGTTCACCGTGTACGCCGCTGGTACTAAGGTTAAGCTCCTAGAGACTGAAAGTTTCCAGAAAGCCCTCCAGCAGTCGTTATCGGATGCATATAAGCAGGACGCTAAGGCTCGCGCCGTGGCAGTCCCGGCTAAGGCAGAGGTGGGCATGGCTCTCGAAATTGCTGGCCGAGCCAGACAGGGCCAGCCGTTCGTACCCCCAGTTATCCAGCGTCAGCGATGAGATGCCTTATCCCGTTCCTGATCCTGCTCGCTGGGTGTACCACAAAGGTAGATCCAAGCAAGGTGAACCCAGTTCCCGTCCCAGCGGAGGTCAATTTGGCCGAGGTTGGAAAGGGGTTGGACGTCATCGACTCCCGCGTTGCCGCCTCCGTAGTCGTGTCAAGGGAGCTCATTCAGGGAGGTAAGCCTGGTAAGGCAGACCAAGAGCTCTCCATAGCCCAGAGCCTATTACCTAGGCCGAACGAAGGGGACGTCGCTTACGCTCGTCAGCGGAGCGAGAAAGCCTCTGACGCCGAATACGAGGCTCAGCGCAAGAAGGCCGAGGCGAAGCAGAAGGCCATGGAGGATGAATGGAAAGTCCTCGAAGCCCAAGTCGTCAAGAACAAGGAGGCTATCAAGGCTAAGGACGATAAGATATCTGAGCTAACAGCCGAGGTCGAGAGGGTGAAGGCTGACATGGCTACCCAGACCTGGAGTTGGATTGGTGGAGCCTTGGCAGTAGCCGGCGCCCTTGCTACCGCGTTCGTGTCCCCAAAGGTGGGGCTAAGTCTCATCGGTTGCGGGATGCTCTGCGGGGCTGTGCCGTTCATTATCGAGAGCCAGTACTTCAGCGTTATCGTAGCCGTCACCCTTTCAGGTGGGTCAGCCTTACTGCTGTGGTTCCTCTGGGATCTAGTGCGTGACCGAGTGAACGCTAAACAACCCCCCTCAGCATGAGCCCTCCTCCCCCTCCCAGCATGCCAGACGTCGTGCCGAATGAGCTCCGAGACGGGCTGGTGGCCTCCGTGATTGGAGGGTTGAGTATGTGCGCGAGGCTTCTCCTAAGCACAGAGAAAGTCTCATTTGGATGGGTGGTGCGCCGGGTGTTAGCTGCCTCTATCACGGCTATCGTCGTGCACGCAGTTGTGCAGGATTATATCGCCAGCCCTGGCCTGCGTATCGGCGCCATCGGTGCAATTTCTTACGCTTCTCCAGAGGCTTTAGACGCGCTACTACGGT
>Ga0209298_10000570_pt1 | contig 24620 bp, 24 predicted proteins | sample S_140806_EF_Meta_FD_187325 | JGI IMG/M metagenome (GOLD analysis project Ga0209298, IMG submission 187325) | Freshwater microbial communities from Lake Simoncouche, Canada to study carbon cycling - S_140806_EF_MetaG (SPAdes) (version 2) | ecosystem: Environmental > Aquatic > Freshwater > Lake ...
CGCCAAGGTCTGGCGGCGGCCGGCTTTGGCTTGCCCAGCAGCCAGGGGGAGGGGCCTCCGCCCGACGCTGATCCCCTGGCGGTGGTCGCTGCCGTTGGCGATCCGATGCAACCTGTGGCGGCTGGTTTGGTTTTGGCGGCGGCGGCCCAGGGGCTGCCCGTGCTGTTAGCCGGTGGCAGCCAGATGGCTGCGGTGTTGGCCCTGGCCCTGGCCCTGGCCCCAGCTTCTCTGCGGGCGGGCTTGGCGGCCCAGGTGGCCATCGGCACCACCGCTTGGGTCGCCAATGACCCCAGCAGCAACCTGAAGGGCTTGCTGCAAACCCTGGAGCGCCGTTGGGGAGTCACTCCCCTGGGGTTGGTGGCCGATCTGCGCTTCCATGCACCCCAGCATCCCGCCCTGCTCGATTACGAGAGGGGCTTTGTCAAAGAGGGCGTGGGTGCCGGAGGACTGGCCCTGGCTTGGCAGCTGAGTGGTCGCCAACCGCAGGCCCTGGCCTGGGCTTGCGACCGCGCCTGTCATCTCCTGCTGGCCGAAAGGGACCTGGGAGCCTTTACGGTCCCGCCATGAATTCGCCCGTTTTTCCCCGACGTCAGGTGCTGCGCTTCGGCGCGGCGTTAAGCCTGGGCTGGCTGGCCGGTTGTCGCCAGAGCAGGTCTGAACTAGTGGCCCACCGGGGCGATTTGCCCAAGGCCTGGGCGGCTGAGTTGCCAGCCCCTTGGCAGGCACGCTGGCTGGAAGATCCGGCCGCTGTAGTGGCTAGCGCTAGCCAGTCCCCAGCCCCTGGCCTGGTCCAGTGCCTTGATGGCTGGGCCACCACGGTGCCTGCCAATAGATTGCAACCCTTCGGGGCTCCGGCGCTGCTGAAGCGGCTGGAGGTTGGCGCCCAGCCCGTCAGTCGCCTATTTGCCCCAGCGGGTTCAGCCGCTTTGGCCTTCCCATGGGCCTGCAGTCCCTGGGTGTTGTTGCTGCGACGCAGGGATGACCTGGTGCCCCAGGCGACTGAGGATTGGGATGTGTTGCTCGATCCCAGCCTGAAAGGTGGTGTGGTCCTGCCCTCCAGCCCCCGGGTGGTAATCGATCTCGTCCAGGGCGATCCAGCCAGGCTTCGCCGTCTCAGGGCCCAGGCCCTGGCCTATGACGACCGCGATGGGCTCAATTTGTTGCTCACCGGCGAGGCGGAGGCTGCGGTGCTGCCGCGCCATCGGGTAGTGCCCCTGTTGCGCAGGGATCCCCGCCTGCGGGCCCTGTTGCCAGCCACGGGGTCGCCCCTGAGCTGGAATCTCCTCCTGCGTCCCGTTTCAGAACAGCCGGCGCCGCCCCTGGACTGGTTGGGGGCAATCCTGGAACCACCGCTTCTGCCCCTGCTGCTGGCCGCCGGTTGGGTTCCCCCCCTGCCCCGCGGGCAGCTAGATGCCAGTTTGAAGATGTTTCCGGCGTCGATGGCCCATCTGCTCTTGCCACCCCCGGCGGTCTGGGAAAGGTGTCGCTCCTTGCCTCCCCTGACTACCCAACAGCAGGAATCCCTGCAGGATCTCTGGCGGGAGACGACCCCTGATCTTGGCCCCGGAAAGGCTTCCTAACCCCACAACCGGCGGCGGGGGGCAGCAGAGAGGCGACGGTGGGTATCGGCCAACAGGTCCGGGATGGGCAGAGCGTGGGGGCAGCGGGGCAGGCAGTCTCCGCAGCGGTGGCAGGCTTCGGCACTTACTTGTTCCCACCAGGGCCCCGCCCGGCCGATGAGGTTGTAGCGTTCCGTGGCGAAGGCCTCCATGCCATGGCCCAGCGCCATCTGCCTCAGCCGCAACAAAGCCGGAATCGGCACCTGTTCGGGGCAGGGAAGACAGGCACGGCACTGGCCGCACCATTCTTTGCCCAGCCGTTCCCGCCCAGCCATCTGGAGCCGCTCGATGGCCTGCTCCTCTTGGTCGCTCAAGGGCTCTGCGGCATCGCCCAGTTGTTGGGCCCAGTTGAGATCGGCTCGGCACGTGGCCCCAAGCGTCAGGGTGCTGATGCCCTGGCTCAGCAGAAAGCGGTAGGCGAGTTGCAGGGGTGCGAAGGGGGCGCTGTCCGCCACCAGGAGAGGGGGCGGATCCTGCAGCCGACCCCCTTTGTCCGCAGGTGAGATGGCCATCACACCCATTCCTTGGGCCAGGGCCCGCTGGGCCAGAGGTAGGCGTTCCTGATCGAACAGATGCAGGTGCAAGCTGCAAAAGCGGAAGCGGCCACTCTCCAGGGCACGTTCAATCAGATCGTTGTCCCCATGGCTGCTGAAGCCCACTTGCCCCACCAGACCTTCCGCCAGCAGGGTCTCCAGCAGTTCCGAGCCGGGACCCTGGAGAACCCATGCCAGTTGGTCAGGGGTGTTCAGACCATGCACAGCCAGATTGTCCATGGCGGCGACCCCCAGGCGTTGGAGGCTGGCTTGCACCGCCTGCCGACCCTCCCGGGCGGTGCCCCCTGGTAGCAACTTGCTTGTTAGTACAAGCTCTTTGCGCTCCAGGCGCCCCTGTTCGCTCAAATGTCGTAAGGCCTGGCCCAAAAAGGTTTCCGCCGGCCCATAGGCCGGTGCCGTCTCCAGGTGGTTGATGCCGGCTTCGCGGGCGGCCCAGACCACTGCCTGCATCTGGGCGAGGGAATCCACCGCTCGCATCGTGCCGAGGGTGAACAGGGAAACCGATGGACCTTGGCCAAAGGGTCTGCGAGCGATCCGCATGGGTGAGTTCGCTGGTTCCCTCTGGCACTCTCCGCTGGATTCAGGGGCTGCCGGCATCGGAGGGGAGATCGGCTTCAGGATCTTCCTCGCTGGCCGCTGATTCGGATGTTGCAGGATCGTCCTTACTGGTCTGGCGCAGGTGTCTGATCAGGGCTGCGGGAGTGGTGTTATCCAGAAAACGCCTGAAATCCTCCTGATCCACGGCATCGGCCTCGGCATCTACCGGAATCGAGGCATCCACAACCACCTCCTCCAGCATCCAGATGCTGCTGCCGGTGCGCAGGGCTAGGGCAATGGCATCACTGGGACGGGCATCAAGTTCCAGGGCCTCTTCAGTGGCATTGGTGAGTTTGAGTACGGCCCGGAATGTGTTGTCCTCAATGGCATGGATGATCACCCGATCAAGGGCTAGGCCGCCTGCTGCCATCAATTGGGCCATGAGGTCATGGCTGAGGGGACGGGGCGAACGTTCGCGGTTGATGCCTGCCAGGATGTTTTGGGCTTGGGCCTGGTCGATCCAGATCGGGACCTGGCGGCGGCCGGAGGGGTCCCGCAGCAGCACAATCGGACTGCGGCTGGCCGCATCAAGGGCAATCCCCGCCACGCTCATCTCGACCATGGTTGCCTCAGAGACGTCCCCAGCTTCCGCCCATTGCTTGATTATGACCAGCAGTCAGCTGACTTGAGATGTTCACCGGATTGGTGCGAACCATGGGCCGTTTGCAGCGATGGCGTTCCGGGGTCTGGGTCAGGGGCGATCTGGAGGCCCTTGGTCCGCTTGCGTTGGGTGACAGCATCGCCGTGGATGGGGTGTGTCTGACCGTTTCCAGGCTGGTGGGTGATGGCTTTCAGGCCGACGTCAGCGAAGAGACCCTGGCGCGCTCCACCTTGGCCCCCAAGGCAGATGGGGGGGGCTGGGTCAATTTAGAACCGGCTTTGCGCCTCTCTGACCGGTTGGGAGGCCACTTGGTGAGTGGCCATGTCGATGGCCAGGGCGAGATCCTGGGGATCCAGCGCCAGCCAGCGTCCTGGCGGCTGGAGGTGGGTTGTAATCCCCAACAGGGCCGCTATCTCTGTGAGAAAGCCAGCATTGCCCTAGATGGCATCAGCCTGACCCTGGCAGGCTGCGACAACGATGGCCGTCGTTTCTGGATCGCCGTAATCCCCCAAACCTGGATCACCACCACCCTTCAGTACCGGCAGGTGGGGGATCTGGTGAATCTGGAGATCGATCTGTTTGCGAAATACACCGAACGCTTACTTTATTTCCATGGCCAAGCCGGTCATTCCCAATCCCTTGGCCCCAAGCCAGGAGCAGAAGGGGAAGCTTTACCGTCCCACCCCATCAGTGCCCCCTGGCTCCGTTCCCAAGGTTGGTGAGAGTGGGGAGCCCGAGCCATCTGCCGCCGCAAGGACGGCTGCTTCAACTGGTTTGTCCATGTACTTCCACGGGAAGCAGCCAGATGGAGCCGGTTTCTCGATGCAGCTCAATGCGAAACTCCTGGCCGGGTTCAAGGCCCATGCGTCGGGTGTAGGCCTGGCCAATCAGCAGGTTGCCATTGCCGTGGACCCGGGTGCGAAATTCAGCTTGACGGCCGCGGCTCAGGCTTGAGTTGCTGCTGGCCGAGGGCAGGGAGTAACCCTTGGCTGCCACCAGGGCCCGGTAAAAACTCTTTTTGAGCACCCGGCCACTGGGGCCGACATAGCCACAGCCCCGGGCGATCTGATCTTCTGGCCGGTTCCCAAGAGAGCGGGCCTTGTCTAAAAGCGCTTTGCCTTCAAGGGGGCTGGTGGCTGGGGAAGGAACAGTTTCGGCACCAGCCGTTGCCCTTAAGAGAGTCATAGGGCACCTGCCCAGAGAATTCTGCTCTGATTCTGCCGAGCACAAGGCCGGCTTAGCAAGGGTTTCCAAGCAAAGAGCAACAAGCCAAAGCAGGGGATTGACCAGGGTTCGTCGTTATTCCTCAGGCGGGATCTAAGTTGGAACGGGAGTCTCTATATAAGATTCCAACGTCTATGGGGCTAATTGTGTTGAGACACTGATCTTGCTTAATCCCGCTAGAGTCTGAATCAGCCTGCGGGCATTTCAGGATCTGGAATCGAGAGTGGCCAAAATGATTGCGCCCGATGCTGCTGATTTCCTGCCAGGTTCTACAGCGGATGCTCCTGTTGGATTGTTGAGATTGATTCAGGGGATCACTTCCCATCTTGTCGTTGGGGTGATTGCTCTAATTGTGATTGGCGGATCAACACGGGTCATGGAGGCAGGACTTGCTTGCCCTGACTGGCCACTTTGTTATGGAAGTTTGCTGCCCGGCAAGCAGATGAACCTCCAGGTTTTCCTTGAATGGTTCCATCGACTCGATGCATTTTTAATTGGTTTGGCTCTGCTGGCTCTCAACTTCATTGTTGTCCTGCGTCGATCCTCTCTACCCCGCTGGCTTCCCTGGTGCACTTTTACGGCTTTGGTTTTGGTAGCGATCCAGGCAGGTCTTGGAGCCATAACAGTCACTTCCCTGCTGGCTTCTAATAGTGTTACAGCCCATCTGGGCACGGCATTGGTGCTGTTGCTTCATCTATGTGCGACAGATCAGGCTTTGCGGTGCAATTGCCAAATTCTTGATTCAGGCAGTTCCTCATTGGACTTCCCCCCACGCCTACCAAGGTGGTGGTGGCCTTTGCCCCTGACGGCCATGCTTGCTTTGCTGGCACAGTGCCTGGTGGGTGCCCAGATGGCAAGTCAATGGGCGGCAGAGCGTTGTTTAGATCTGGGTGAATCCTGTTATTGGTTGCTGAATCATCGTCTGATGGCATATCCAGTTTTGTTCGGTTTTGTATTAATGGCTATCGGTGCGACCTTCCTTCCCAGTTCCCACAGAATGATGAAGTCCTTCTCGTTTCTGTCTATTGCGTTTGTATTGGGTCAAATCCTGATCGGACGGTTCAATTTGATGGTTCATTTGGACATTCCCTTGTTAACTATTTCCCATCAGTTGATAGCCGCCTTGCTCGTGGCCCTGCTCGGAGCTGCCATCGGTCGAACCCTGTTGATGACTACGAGCTCATGGCCCGTACAAGAGGTTGCTGATTTTGGTTAGGTCCCTGAATCTAAATTCCTTTCAGGGGGCGCCAGCCAACCCCCAATCCGCCCAGACGGGATCAACCAGACCCCAACTCCCGCCATGGTTGGAGGTTCTCAAGCCCCGTTTGATCCCCCTTTTACTTGCCACAACGGTTGGCGGCATGGCGGTGGCGGAACCCTGGCCTTTGGCACCAGTTCGATTTCTGGCAACTTTGGTGGGGGGTGCCCTCGCTGCTGCAGCTGCAGGTGTTTTGAACTGTCTCTGGGAACAGGATCTCGATGCCAAGATGGCCAGAACAAGTCGACGGGCCCTTCCATCTGGAAGGCTGGCCCAACATCAGGCCCTGGCGTTGGCCATCAGCCTTGCCACAGCTTCGGTACTGGTGCTGACGCTTCTGGTCAATCCGTTGGCGGCCGCTTTGTCCTTGCTAGGGCTATGCAGCTACGTTCTTCTCTACACCGCCTGGCTCAAACCAAGAACAAGTCAGAACATCGTCATTGGAGGACTTGCTGGGGCGATCCCCCCGCTTGTGGGCGCCGTGGCGGCGTCTTCCCATCCTGGTTGGGGAGGATTTTGGCTGTTTTCATTGGTGATGCTTTGGACCCCAGCTCACTTTTGGTCCCTGGCCTTGCTCCTCAGGGAGGACTACCGCTCGGTAGGCATCCCAATGCTGCCCGTTGTCAAGGGGGCAATAGTTACCTCAAAGTGGATCAGCGTATATGGTCTGCTTACCGTAGTTATCAGTTTTTTAGGCATTCTGGTCTTACCAACAGGAGGTTGGTTTTACGGAATTCTGATCCTGCCGTTCAATGCCCGTTTTCTGCAGTTAGTCGGCCGCCTTCGGCTTCAGCCTGAGGATCCGCTTCCGGCCCGAAGCCTTTTCCGCTGGTCGATCCTTTATTTGTTTGGTGTTTGCCTGTTGCTCGTGCTCTCCAGAACCCAATTGGTGACAGCATCTGTCAACCCCATTGAGCTGCTGCAAATCTTTTCGACAACCTCAGGGTTGACCCCGGTTTAGCCAAGGGGAACGGTTATTGCCTAGATTAGAACCTATTGGGCCCCTCGGAGCATCCACGGTTTGATCGAGCTTCAACACCTCAGCAAATCCTTCGGGGGCACAAAGCACCAGCCTGTCAAGGCCCTCAATGACCTTTCCTTACAGGTACCCGAAGGCGTCCTTTATGGCATTCTTGGCCCGAACGGATCAGGAAAGACCACATGCTTACGTATTCTTTGTACTTTGTTGGCTCCTGATTCAGGCACGGTGACGGTTTCGGGGATCGATGCCATCAGCCAGCCAAGGCAAGTACGACGCTTGCTGGGCTACGTGGCCCAGGATGTGGCTATTGACAAAATTCTAACGGGCCGCGAATTGCTAATGTTTCAGTCAGATCTTTATCATTTACCACGTAACCTGCGTGAAAAAAGAATTTCCGAATTGATTGATCTTCTCGATATGGGCGGATGGATTGATCGTCGCTGCGGATCCTATTCCGGTGGGATGCGTCGTCGCATTGACCTGGCAGCTGGTCTATTGCATTCTCCCCAGTTGCTTGTCCTTGACGAGCCTACGGTTGGTTTAGATATTGAAAGTCGTGCTGTTGTTTGGCAAGTCCTTCGCCAGCTTCGTGATCAAGGTGTAACAGTAGTTTTAAGTAGCCATTATCTTGAAGAAATCGATGCACTTGCTGATCAGTTGGCTATTTTTGATTCGGGTTCAGTCATCGCTGAAGGCACTCCGGCTGAACTCAAGAAGGCGCTTGGTGGTGAACGCGTTACCCTGAAAGTAAGGGAATTTAGTGATTTTAAGGAATCGACACATCTGCGTAATCTGTTGCTCCAATGCCCAGGTGTACGCGACATCGTCATCAACCAGTCCCAGGGATATTCCCTGAATCTACTTGTTGACAGCCAAGATGTTAGTGAGTCTGTTCGAAACCATCTAATCGAGCAGAGTATACCCGTGTTTTCCCTTACCCAGAGTCGTCCAAGTCTGGATGATGTCTACCTCCAGGCCACTGGTCGCACGCTCCTCGATGCCGAGCTCGCTGTGGCCGGCCTGCGCGATCCCAAGGCAGAACGCAAACAGTCCATGTAAAGTGGTGTAATGACAATCACTTCACCTGCTGTTCAATCGGAATCATTTGGCACTGGCGGTCAAAGGCCATTGCCCAAGGTTTCGGCGGCATCGGAGATTCTCCAAGAAACCTTGGCCTTGACCCGCCGCCTATTCCTACAATTGATACGTCGTCCATCTACATTGTTGGCCGGTATTCTTCAGCCCTTGATTTGGCTCATTTTATTTGGTGCTCTCTTCGCAAATGCTCCTGAGGGTTTGCTTCCAGGGGGTGGTACTTATGGGCGCTTTTTAGGAGCCGGTGTGATTGTCTTTACGGCCTTCAGTGCCGCTTTGAATGCGGGGCTGCCGGTTATGTTTGATCGTGAATTTGGCTTTTTGAATCGACTATTAGTAGCTCCTCTTCGTTCGCGTTCTTCAATTGTATTGGCTTCAGTTATTTATATAACACTCCTCAGTCTGATCCAAAGTATAGCAATCATAATTGCAGCTGGATTTTTGGGTTATGGATGGCCCTCTTTTGCTGGAATGTTGATTGTTATTATGGTCCTTTCCCTGCTTATTTTTGCAGTTACTGCTTTAAGTTTGGCACTTGCTTTTAGTTTGCCAGGCCATATCGAACTTATCGCTGTTATCTTCATCAGCAATTTGCCTCTGCTATTTGCCAGTACGGCTTTAGCACCCTTGAGTTTCATGCCAAGTTGGCTATCTTGGCTTGCATCCATCAATCCATTGACTTTTGCAATTGAACCAATAAGAGCTAGCTATTCAAATGATTTTCAATTTACAGATATTGTTTTGAATGCACCTTATGGTTCCCTAAATTCTTTGACTTGTATTGCCGTGCTTGCTACTCTGGCCTTGGTTTTGTTTATTGTTGTTAGGCCTTTACTTGATCGAAGGCTAAATTAAGTTATGACTTTTGTTTCTGCTTGTCTTCGACAGCTGGCCAATAAGGTACGTGGAGGTTTAATTGTTTCAGTCCAGGCACCATTAGGTTCTCCACTTCGGGATTCTTACGTGATTGCTGCCATGGCCGAGGCCTGCTTAGCCAATGGTGCAGTAGGGGTTCGTTTAGAAAGTCCTGAGCACATTTCTGCCGTACGTCAACGATGTCCTGCGGCGCTGATTGTAGGATTATGGAAGCGAACTTTAGCCCATAGCGATGTATATATAACTCCAGGCTGGCATGAGGTTCAATCGGTATGGGCAGCTGGTGCTGACATTGTGGCTTTGGATGCGACTGATCGCATCCGTCCTGATGGGGATTCACTTGAAATCCTGATGCGACGCATTCAGCAAGAACTTTCCATACCTATCATGGCAGATGTTGATTCTTTGAACTCAGGTCTCAAAGCTGCCGAATTGGGATGTACATGGGTTGGTACAACACTCTACGGTTACACAAAACTCACTGATTCTTTTTATCCTCCTGCCTGGGAACTATTGCCTCAGTTGCGTGCAGAACTACCTGCCGATGTGTTGCTGATTTGCGAAGGTGGCATCAGCAGCAGCACTGATGCAGCAAGAGCTCTTAGTGAAGGGGCTGATGCTGTGGTTGTCGGTACAGCAATTACTGGAATTGATCTTCAAGTTTCTAATTATTGCAAGGTGATTGATGAAGAGATCTCAAAAAAATTATAATCACTGTGTATGCTTATGCTAACTCGTCAAGGGATTTCGCTATGTGTTGCTTCGTTAAACTAATGTAAAAAACCAACTAAATGAAAAGTTTTTTAAATTTGAGCTCGACCTGTCATTTTCTCTAATATGACTTTATGAATAACTTTTTGATTCTTTTGAACTCTGATGTTAAGGTGAGTGAGCTATTGCTCTCTTCCGATGGCCCTGAAAGATTTTTTGATCATATTTCAGGGGGAGATGGATTGGGTTTTTTGCTGATTTCTGCTTTTGGTTTAGCCATGGCATTGGTTTATATTCCGATTCGGTTATTTTTGACAATTACAGCTAGGAGCCGTCGTCTTAAGTTGCTGCAACGTATTAGAAAGTTGCGAGAAGCTATTGCCGAGCCAATCAATAAAAATAGTTAAGTTCTTTATCGATGTGGCCTCTAGTTAGTGAATTAGTTAAATGAATGAAAGCTTAACTAATTAAAACTGTCAATACTACGTACGAGTGATTGTGGTTTGCCACTCATTGCTAGATAGATGCGTCCAATATATTCACCTAAAGCACCAAGTAATAAGCATTGTATGCCACCAAAAAAAAGGATTGAGGAGATGATGGAAGTCCAGCCAGGCACTTGTTGCTTATCAAAAATGTTTACTATTAATGTATAGACCAAGCCTGATGCCCCGATTAAAGCAGTAGAGATTCCAATCAATATAGCAATTCTCAAGGGCATCAATGAAAATCCAGTTAAAATCACTAACCATAGTCTTATCAAGCGTCGGACATTATAATTGCTTTCGCCAATATATCTTTCGTCATGATGAACATCTATGCTTGATATGGAGGAGGTTAGCTGGGAAAGAATACCATCTATGTAGACATACGGGCCTTTATAATGTGCAATATTCTTGGCCATAAGTTGACTTACACAGCGAAAGCTGGAGAGATATTCAGTGCCATTAATATCAAGAAGAAACTTAGCGGTTAGATTGGCAAACAAGCTGCCCGTATTGCGCCATACAGAATGTTTTTTAGTTCTATAGTTTCCATATATAACATCATAATTATTATCTCTTGCATATTGCAACATTCGTAATGCTTCTTCTGGGGGATTTTGAAGATCATCATCTAAATTTAATACATAATCGCCATTGGCATATCTATATCCGGTTAAAACGGCGTTATGTTCTCCATAATTCCGTGTATGGCGAACAAGAATAGCGTTTATAGGTGAATTTTGTAATAAAGATTTAATTTTATTGAATGTATCATCAGGGCTTCCATCATCCACAAATACCACATTCCAGAGTTCCGTTGTAGATAGGTTTTCTAGACGTGCGAGTAGATAAGGTATACTTGATTCACTCTTATAGAGAGGAATTACAATGGTAAAATTATACTCTTTGTCAATCATGATCAATCTCTATAGTAAGGGAACGGATTCGTAAGAAAAATATGAATAATGGCATATTCAATGGCAAAAGGTTTTGATAAATTCACAAACTTTTCTAATGTCTTTGGATTTTAGGTATGGGTTGAGAGGTAATGTTAAAATTTGTTGGACGATTGTTTCTGTATTTGGTAGTTGATGAAGACTAGGGTAGTTATTGAGTATGTAGGGATGCTTGTGGCATGGTAAAGCATAATGTAAGCCAAGGGGGATTTCTGCTTGTTTTGAAGCTTCCATAAGTTTATTTCTTAGACTTGGTTGTAATTGAATCACATAGAGATGATAGCTGTGATTCCAATGGTCTTGATCAGATGGTAAATCAATAATTTGATTACCAAGGTATGGCTCCAGCTCAGAATTATAGAGTGCTGCCAGTTCACGTCGTCTTTCAATTTGTAAGTCAAGATTATGTAGCTTTCCGGATAACAATAAGGCTTGAAATTCATCTAGGCGGCTGTTGACTCCAAAATTGACTGCTTCCCTGTTGTCATTCCAGCCATAGAATCGCATCTGTCTCGCTATCTCTAGCTGATTTTGGTGAATTCTTGGATTGACAACTAACATGCCTCCATCACCCATTGCTCCTAGATTTTTGGTTGGGTAGAAACTGAATGCAGCAAAATCACCAAAGGTCCCGACGCGGTAATTGCGATAAAGACTTCCTGTTGCTTGGGCACAATCTTCAATAAGGGTTAGATTATTTAGATTGCAAAGAGATTGAATTGATTCAAGATCACAAACTTCTCCATAAAGATGAACAGCTATTACTGCTTTAATGCTTTTACATATACTTAAAGTATGGGCTAATGTCTCGGCACTGATTACAGGTCGATCACTCTGAACATCAATAAAAATGGGGATGGCGGCAACTCTTAAAACTGCCGCAACCGTTGCGTAGGCCGTATGAGCAGGGAGAGCCACGTGATCACCCGCCTGTATCCCTGCAGCACGTAAGGCAAGTTCAAGCGCATCAGTACCATTTCCGACTCCAATACAATGAATAGCTTCAATATCATGAGATAACCACTTAGCGAAATCAGATTCAAATTGTTTTACTCCCGGACCAAGAATTAATTGACCTGTATTAATAATACTTTGTATGGCTTCGTCGATAATAGATTGATGGAATTTGGTATCTTTTTGAGGAAAATTGATCCTGTCTTGGAAGCTCATGGAAGGTTGGATTGGCTTAGATGTAAATCGAAAGATGATCAGAATAGTAGTCTAGAGTCCTGCGTAGGGTTTGCTCAAGGGTTATGGCAGGTTCCCAACCGGTCGTATCTTTGAAGCGCCTAAAGGACGAATGGTAGTCGCCAATATCAATTTTTTTTCTTTCTGGGGGATATGCCATGATTTTGATCTCGCCACTCCCATGGATGTTTCTCATCATGTTGGCAAGCTGGAGCAAGCTAACCTTTTCTTCACTACCAAGGTTGAAAACTTTGCCAAAACAGTTGCTATCTTGAGAGGCAATCAACAAAGCCTGTATAACATCTTCAACATCATTGAAGTCTCTTAATTGCTCACCACCCCAGACTTCAATTGGTTCACCTTCAAGAATTTGACGGACCCAAATACCAACAAAGGTTTGCTTCGCATCTTTGATTCGCATTCGTGGACCAATCGTATTGGTTAGCCTAAGTATACAAGTGTGAATGCCATGCACTTTGCCATATAGACCATAATAAAGCTCTGCTGCATACTTATGGATGCCATTGATGTCCACAGGATTGATGCTGTGATTTTCGTCGACGGGTAAATAGCTTGGTTTGCCATAAATTTGACGTGTGCTTGCAAATATGATGCGAATATCGGGGTTAAATTGTCGACAGATTTCAAGTAAATTGAGTTGGGCCATGCAGTTTATAGACAGATCTGTGTGGGGATCTTTCATGGAATCCATGTGGCTTGTCTGACCAGCAAGATTAAATAAAATATCAACATCTTTGATCAATGGACGCATAGAATAGCTGTCTCTGATATCGGAAAGATTTATTCTGACCTTATCTTTAACGGGCTCAAGATTATGTAAACAACCACCATATTCAGGGATGAGGCTGTCGATGACTGTTACATCAGCTCCCAGTTCTACTGCGCGAATAGCCAGAGTAGAACCTATAAAGCCAGCCCCTCCAGTAATTAATACTTTTTTCCCCTGCCATGAGGATGATTGAGGCTCGGGCGTGCCCATGATTGTGGTTAACATTTGGGGAGATTTAACCTTCGCCCATCAAGACTGAATATTAATGTAAATTGTTTTACCTGTCAAGTGGGTAGGTAATGTTTCAATGCCTTTGCTAATGCCCTAACTTGACCCGCAAGCTCCCGCAATGGCACGCACTTGGCAACCAGATCTGGAAGTTGGCCCTGCCGCAGAATGGCATTTTGCTCTGGCAAGGGCTTTCCTCCTTTGATTTTACCGGTTTGTTTTGGACAGAAGAGCTTTGTGCGGCTGCTTTGGAGCAGGCTTGATTCTGCCTTCCCTATGGGGCGCTGTCCCCCCGGTTGGGGCCAAGAATCTAGACTGGTTCGAGGTCCGGCGTACAAGCCCGATCAGTAAAGCAATTGACATCATCTTGTTGCCATTATTGCCGACATGATGGTAATGGCCACCTAGTTGCTTTGACTCAACGACAAAACCGACTTGCTGCTGCACCAGCAAGATCTTGATGGTTATCAGCGAGGCATAGTAGATCGCTCGACTGCTGGATAGAGAATTCAGATGGATTATGCCAACTACCGCGAGACAAGTCAAAGAACTAGGGCGGGAATAGGCTAGGCGGTAATCCGTGTAGAGGATAAGATAAATATTTGCCGACCCTGGCCGTCATTGCACTATATACTTGGCCCATCCTGTTGAAGTCACCATCACGCCGGTTGCTGTTTTAATCGCCGAGCTCTTGCCAAATAGGTCATCTTCTACCTTGGACGAGATAGGGCGATGCTTTTAGAAGGATTGGCCAGTAGTCGCCCCGTGGCCAGCGCTACTCCCCGCAATGGTGACATGGTCGCAGGAGGACGGTTTCACAGGCATGTTTGAGATTCTACTGGATTAACGTCTTGTCTGATAATTTGATACAGGTATCAGAGGTGCTCTCCAGGCCTCTCATTTAGATAAAAATGCCAAGTTTTGCCTTGGCCACTTCTGTATTTCGCTGCTAAAGGTGATTTTAATTGAAAGCAATGTCTGATTATATTGCAGGCAGACGATCGCCAACTGCTGCACCTAAGGTTTTGTCATCAGCGCATCACCATGCCACCGTCCACCTGCAGTACTTGGCCAGTGATATAGCTTGCGGCTGGATCGGCTGCAAGGAAGCGGACGACGCCGGCCACTTCTTTTGTGCTACCCATTCTGCCAAGGGGGATAGAGCGAAGGATTGCTTCGCTTTCCAGTTCTTTGGTCATGTCAGTGGCTATAAATCCTGGAGCAACAGCATTCACGGTCACACCTCTGCTGGCGAATTCAGCGGCAGAACTGCGGGTTAAACCAATCACGCCTGCTTTGGCTGCACTGTAATTGGCTTGGCCTGGATTGCCCATCAAAGCCACAACCGAAGTGATGTTGATAATGCGTCCGCTTCTGGCTTTGAGCATGGGCCGGCTAACGGCTCGGCTGCAAAGAAAAACTCCGGTGAGGTTGAGGTCGATCACACTTTGCCAATCTGCAGTCTTCATGCGCATCAACAGGCCATCTTTGGTGATGCCAGCATTGTTGACAAGAATATCGATTCGCTTTTCCCGTTCCATGATTTGTTTAACCATCGCTTCCACTTCATCTTCGTTGGCGACGTTGGCCTTCAGGCTCCAGGCCTTGCCACCGGCCTCTGCTGTGGAGTTCACCAGGGCCGCTGCCGCCGTTTCGGAGTGGGCATAATTCACGATAACGGTTGCCCCTGCAGCTGCCAATTCAGCGGCGATCGCGGCACCGATACCCCGGCTGGCACCCGTTACCAGGGCGGTTTGGCCAGTCAGGGGGTGGGAATGGGACATCGAGCCGCCGAGTTTCGCTGCTGATCGTATGTCGCCCTAGCTGACTCTGTCTGCTGGGGCATCAGGCCGGCATCACTGCCACATCCACCAAGGCCTCTCCAAGAAGATCCCTTAATCGGCTCAATTGCTCCTGGCTACCCATCACAACTAGGAGCTGTCCGGGTTCAAGGCGTACGTGCCCACCGGGGTTGGCAATCAGTGAAGGGGCGAACTTCCCTTCCCTGATATCCCCTTCGGGGTTGCGTACGGCCAGCACCAGGGCACCACTGCGACGGCGCAGATGCAGATCTTCCAGGCTGGCTCCCTGCAGCTCTCCTAGGCGCTTGGGATCGGCACTGAGCTGAAATTCCTCAACCTCGCACTCCGAGCCCGCCAGCAGCTCCATGAAACTGACGGCCAGGGGTCTGAGGGCTGTGGCGGCCATGGTGCGACCCCCAGCAACGTAGGGGCTTACCACCTGGTCAGCTCCGGCTAGCCTCAGCTTGCGTGCGGCCTCATCGCTGTCCGCGCGGGCGATCAACCGGCAACCCGGTGCCAAGCCCCTGGCACTGAGGACAACATAGAGATTGGCAGCGTTGCTGCTCAGGGCCGCCACCAGGCTGCGGCAGTGTTGGATGCCTGCTTCCATCAGGGTTTCATCCAACGTGGCATCCGCCAGCAACACCGGCAGCCCTCGTTCTTCGGCTGCCTCCTTGCTGGCCGGATCGGTTTCAATCACCAGCAACCGCACCCCCTCACGGTTGAGCTGTTCGGCGATTTCGCGACCGATGCGGCCATAGCCGCAAAGAATGACGTGATTGTTCATGCGACTGATCCAACGGCGAAGGCGGCGATCCCGAAGGTGCCTGAAATAACCTGACTCAGCCAAACCCAGCAGGCTACGGATGGTGAGTTGCACAACAACCAGTCCACCGGCGATCAGAAAAGCCGTCACCACCCGGCCCGAGGCCGTCAGGACCTTGGTGTGGGAGTCACTGAAGCCGAGGGTGCTGAGGGTGATCAGCACCATCCAATAGCAGTCCCCCCAATCCCAGCCTTCCGTGAACTTATAGAGACCGGCGGCCAGATTCACCAATCCCCCCAGGGACAGGATCGGCAGCAGCCAGGATCGCCTAGATCGGCTTAATGGCGGGCGTCTCCAGCGCATCCGCCAGCTCCGAGGCCAGTTCATCGCTTGGCCAGGGAGCTGGTCTTGTGGTCAGCCAAGGCCCAGGGCTCCGAGCACGTTGTCCACACTCACCTGGGCCAGCGGTGTGGTTCCGCCTAGCCCGGTCACCCCCTCCCTTACTGGCAAGTCCTCCGCCCTGGCGCCAAGGGCCACCAAGGGCACGCCGCAGAGCAGTGCCAATTCAATGCTGACAGGATCACTGGCCAGCACTACGTCGCTTGCGGCCACCTGGGCGGCCCTTTGGGACCATGGGGCTCCGGGGGGGAGACTTTGTTGAACCCTGAGATCGTTAAGTCTTAACTGGATTTGTTGTGTCACAGTGCCCCAGTTTGTCCTGGGCCAGTCTTGGGGGCCACCCTCTGGAGCCAAAAGCAGCACGGGGCCCTGGCCTGGGGGCAGGGATTTGGAGGCTCTTTCAAGATTCGATTTAGGTAGCAGCAGGCGAAAGGCCTGGGCGTCCAGTTGAACGCCGATGGGAGCCAGATAGGGCGCCAGTCTCTGGGGGGGCCAGCCCTGGTCCAAGGGCTTGACCTTTTCGGTGGCTGAGAAGCCGGAGGCGGCCAGCCGCTTGGGGATATGGCTCATGGACAGCATTAAATCCACCTGGCGTCCCTGGGCCAGGTTGATACAGGCCTGGAAATCGGGATCCCGAACGGATCCCATCAAGTTGGTCCAGTCGGCAAGAGTGGCATCCGTGTAGTTGAAGGGGATCACCTTCTCAACGGCGGGTACCAGTTCCCAGATACCGCCGACCGAGGCAGGACAGGCCACTTGGATCTGGAACTTCAGCTGCTGGGCTGTTGCTGCCACCGCCGGCAGGGCCTGGAGCTGCCGGATGGCATCCCCTGGAATCAGAAATAAAGCGCGCATCGAGCCTCGGCTGGGCGGTGGATGGGACCGCCGCCTGATTGTATGGAGAGGAATCCCAGCGGTTTGCTACCGAGGTTGGAAATCCAGTGCATTTGCTGATTGCGGCTGCCGGCAGTGGCCGGCGTATGGGGGCGAACGGCAACAAATTGCTGCTTCCCCTTGCTGGCCGCCCCTTGCTGGCCTGGACCCTGGAGGCGGCCCTCGCCTGTGGGGCTATCCGCTGGATCGGTGTGGTGGGTCAGCCGGTCGATGCGGAAGCGATTGCGGCCCTGGTGGCGGAGGTCCGCCAGGATTCAACGGCCCGATCGCCTTTGGCACCAGTGGTCTGGATCGTGGGGGGCGACACCCGCCAGGATTCGGTACGTCTGGGCCTGGCGGCCCTGCCGGCTGACGCCAAACAGGTCCTTATTCACGATGGCGCCCGCTGTCTGGTCGAACCAGAGCTGTTGCATCGTTGTTGCGCGGCCCTCGGCGCAGCGACCCTGGCCGGGGCCGGCATAATTGCCGCCACCCCGGTCACCGACACCATCAAGGAGGTGGGGGAGGGCGGCCGCATCAACGGGACCCCCGATCGCTCGCTGTTGTGGGCTGCCCAGACGCCCCAGGGCTTTGCGGTGGATCCCCTGCGTCAGGCCCATGCCAAGGCCGAAGCCCGGGGCTGGACCGTGACCGACGATGCTGCCCTGTTCGAGCGACTGGGCTGGCCGGTGCATGTGTTGGAGGCCCCACCTTCCAACATCAAAGTCACCACCCCCTTCGATCTCACCGTGGCCGAGGCCGTGCTCAAGACACGTGGTAGCCGGCCCCCCCAACCGGGCCCTGGCCCAAGCGCCTGCGGTTGAGGTCCCGGCGAGGGGCCTGCTAGGCAAGAGCGGACCAACGGTGTTCGAACGCGATGGGATCTATTTGGAGCCAATGGCAGATATGGGCTGTGTTGGCGGCCGTCACCGCTGCTTTGACTTCCCTGTTGGCCAAGATAGGGGTGCAGGGGGTACCCAGCAATCTGGCTACCCTGCTGCGCACTGTGGTGGTTCTATTGTTGCTTGTGGCAGTGGTGTTTGGCCGGGGTGAATGGCAATCACCCCTCGATTTGCCCCGTCGCAGTTTGTTGTTTTTGCTGTTTTCCGGTTTGGCCACCGGGGTGTCCTGGTTGTGTTGGTTCCGGGCGATTCAGCTGGGCCCGTTGGCACAGGTGGCCCCGATCGACAAGTTGAGCGTCGTGATCGTGGCGGCTTTCGGGGTGGTTTTGCTGGGGGAAAGCCTCAACCCCTGGCAGTGGCTGGGCGTGGCGCTGATGGGTGGGGGTGCGGTGTTGGTGGCCTGGCCCTGAGCCGGCCAGATTCCCTGGGGCCCGGCAAGCTGAGTGGGTGAACGCCGTTCTTATGTTGAGCGCCCAGCTTTTCCGCCTGGAACCGATTTGGAGCCGGGTTTATCGCCATCGCCGCATCCGAGGCGGTTGGTTCCGGGCGGTTGGGGCCCTCTTGCTGGCCGTATTGCTGGGGCTTTGGGCCGCTCCCGCAATGGCGCTGGCGGCGGCCCCGCCGCCGTCCCCGAAGTTGGCGATCCAGGCGGCGGCGCCTGGAGCTAATCCAGGGGCTAGTTCCTCCTCTCCCCAATGGGTCACCTTGGACGGCCGGCGCATCCTCGAACTGCGTTCGGTGGCGGGTGCCCAGAGCCTGGAATCGGTGGCCAACCGCGGTTCGGCGTTGCTGCAGACACTGGCCCAAAAAGGCACGGTCGCCCCGGAGCAATTAGTGGTCCAGGAGGACCCTCCTTATTCGATGATTGGAGTGATTGACGTCAAGGGCCAGTTCAAGCCCTACCTGGCGGTGGATGATCGGGCCGGCCGCGCCTTTGAAATCAGCCGCCAAGAGCTGGCCGAGTTGTATCGGGACCAGTTGCGGGGCGCCATCCGCCAGTACCGCAGCACCCACAGTCTCACCTCCTGGTTAAGGGGTACGGCCCTGGCCTTGCTGGTCCTTGGGGCTTATCTGCTCTGGCTGCGCCTGCAAGGGGATTTTAACCAACGCCTGCGCGAGGGAATTCTCCGGGGGACCACCCCCTGGCTGAGGGGGGTGAGCTTGGCAGGTAGCCAAGTGCTGGACAGCGAACAGGCGCGTGGCGCCGTGCTCCTGGTGCTGAGGGTCCTGCACTGGGGAGTTTTGCTTCTGGCCAGCTACCTGATGATTCCGCTGTTGCTCGGCTTTTTTCCGCCGACCCAGGGAATCGCTGAGGGGCTGCGGGGCCATATCCGTTTGGTTTTGGACGGGGTGCTGGAGGGGGTGGTCGCAGCCATTCCAAATCTGCTGGCAATTGCCCTGATTTTGCTGTTCACCCGTATGGCGATGCGGGCTTGCCGCACTTGGTTTGCGGCGATTGAGCGCGGCCGTTTGCAGTTTCCTGGCTTCTACAGGGAATGGGCCCGGCCCACGGGCCGCTTGGTAGCGGCGGCGATTCTGGTGGCCGGACTGGTTTCCGCCTATCCCTACATTCCCGGATCCGAGAGCAAGGCCTTCCAGGGGGCGGGGCTGTTCGTTGGCGTTTTGGCGGCCCTGGGGTCCAGTGCGGTGGCCACCAATGTCATCAGTGGGCTGATGCTGATCTACACCCGTGCTTTCCGTGAAGGCGATCGGGTTGAAATCAATGATGTGGTTGGGGTCGTACAGGATCGCGATTTACTGGTGACTCGTATCCAGACGCCACGTAACGAATTGGTCAGCATTCCCAACGCTACGGTGATTGGTGCTTCGATTGTCAACTTCAGTTTTTCGCGCCGGGAGATTGCCAAACCCGTGGCGCTGGCGACCACGATCACCATCGGCTACGACATTCCTTGGCGCCAGGTGCATGCGCTGTTGTTGAAGGCCGCCTGGGCGGTCCCAGGCATAGCGGCTGATCCCCAACCGTTTGTGCTGCAGATTTCCCTCAACGATTTCAATATCAGTTATGAGCTCAATGCCAGCGTCAGGGATGTCATGACTTATCGGGAAACCCTTTCGGATTTGCTGGCGTCGATTCAGGATGTTTTTGCCGAGGCCGATGTGGAAATTCTTTCGCCGACCTATGAGTGCAACCGTGATGGCAGTGCCCGCACCGTGCCGCCGCTGCCAAGCTTGGATGGCCTCAGGCATCGGCCAGGCTGAGACGGCCTGAACGTCCGTCCAGCCTGGCCAGGCTTCCCAGGGGAAGGGCCCCATTGCCAGGCCAATGCCCTACCGGGAGTTGGGCCACTACAGGAATGCCCAGGTCGGCGGTGCGCTCCCGTAACACCTGTTCGGCCGTGAAATAGTGGTGGCTCGGTTGGTCGTTGCGGTCTTGGTCGACGCAGTCGCGGAAATTCCCGAAGCCGATTCCGGCCAGTTGTTGTAACGCACCGCAGAGTCGCCAGTGGGTCAGCATCCGCTCCAGTCGGTAGGGCGCTTCTGCCACGTCTTCGAGCACCAAAATGGCTCCCCGCAGATCCGGCAGATGACGGGTCCCCAACAGGTGGGTGGCCACGGTGAGGTTGGCGGCCAGTAGGGGACCTGTCGCCACGCCGCTTTGCCAGCCTTCCCCCTCCAGATCCGGCAGTGGTTCACCGAATAGCAGGGCCCTTAAACGGTCCTGGCTCCAGGTGGGTTCGGCGGCAAGGGTGGTGAGCAGGGGGCCATGGATGGCGCCGCCTCGCCCCCGGGCCAGCCGTTCCCACAGCAGGGAGGTGACGTCCGAAAAGCCCAGCAACCAGGCGTTGTGGTCGGGCAGGTCCTGTTCGAGCAGCCGCGCCGCACCCCAGCCGCCCCGGACACAGGCCAACAATGCCGCCCCAGCCTGGCTGCTGGTGTCACCGGGATGGAGGTCGGCGGCCCGTTGCTGGTCTGTGCCGGCCAGGAATCCCCAGCGACGTCCCACCAGTTCGGGCCGTTCTTCCACCTCCAGTCCCCAACTCCGCAGTACCCCCATGCCCAGCTGCAGCCGTTCGCCCGTTTCAAGGGCCGAACTGGCAGCCACCAGACGTACGCGGTCTCCGGACCGGAGCGGTTTGGGGTGGCTCAGGGGAGCAGCCATGGTCAGCGGCAGGCGAGGGGATCACTGCGGCACGATCAGCGCCAGCAGCATCAAGGCCCCCAGCATGACTTGATGGGTGAAATGCACGCCGTAGGCGGCCCGCGGCAGATCGGGGCGCCTCAGGATCGACGCCTCCCGTTGCATCCCCCAGGTGGCCGCGATCCAGAGCAGCCAGAATTCGGGCATGGCGATGCCCCGCAACCAGGCAGCCGTGGCCAGGGAAGCGGCGGTCAGGCCGTAGCAGCAGGCGACCACTAGGGGCGCATGGCGACCCAGGGTGAGGGCGCTGCTCCGCACCCCGACGCGTCGGTCGTCCTCCCGGTCACTCATCGCATAGACGGTGTCGAAGCCGAAGGTCCAGCAAAGGGTGGCGAACCAGGTGAGGGCCAGGGCCGCTCCGGCGAGTTCGCCGCTGGCTGCGGCCCAGGGAATCAACACCGCAAAGCCCCAGCAGCAGGCCAGGACCAGCTGGGGTAGGGGAAACCAGCGCTTGGCGGAGGGGTAAAGCAGCACAGGGGGCAGGGCTGCCAGGGCCAAGGGCAGGGCCAGATTCCGGCCCGGGGTGGGCAGGGCCAGGACCACCAGCAGGGCGACCACCAGGCAGGCGACCAGCAGGGCGACGGCGGTGGCAACTCCGATCCTGCCGTCAGCGAGGGGCCGGTTGCGGGTGCGTTCGACAAGGTTATCGATGCGTCGATCCCAGAGGTCGTTAGCGACGCAGCCGGCACCGCTTACCGCCAAGCCCCCCAGAACAATCAAGGCAAGTAAGGGCAGCGAGGGCGGTGCTGCCGGGTTGAGCCAAAGGGCCCAGCCAGCCGGAATCAGTAAAATCAGCCTGCCGCTGGGATGGTTCCAGCGCAGCAGTTCGAGTCCGTCGCGGATTCGTTGCAATGGCCCTGGAGCCGTCCTGGCCATGGCGGATGGTCTCCTGGCGATGCTGGTGGCACCCTAGTTCGGGTCATCTTGACCGCTTCGATGGCAAAGTGACGCCGCCAAACGGTGCCGATTCCGATGGCCTCCTCGCAGGCTCCCTTGTCCGAGCCGCCCTTCCCTGCCAGCGGCGAGCGTCGGGTGGCGGCAATAGACATTGGCACCAATTCGATCCATCTGCTGATCGCTGCCATCAATCCGGCCTTGCACAGCTTCAGCGTGGTGGTGGCGGAGAAGTCCACTACCCGGCTGGGAGAGCGGGATCCGAACAGTGGCGATCTCAGTGCCGCCGCCATTGAGCGGGCCTTTCTCACCTTGCGCCACTGCCGCGATCTGGCCGCCAGCCATGGGGTGGAGCAGATCGTCACTGCCGCCACCAGCGCCGTTCGCGAGGCCCCCAATGGTCGGGAGTTTGTGCAGGCATTGCAGGATCAGCTTGGCCTGACGGTGGACCTGGTCAGCGGTCCCGAAGAGGCCCGACTGATCTACCTGGGGGTGCTTTCCGGCATGACCTTTGGGGACAAGCCCCACCTGATTCTGGATATCGGCGGCGGGTCCACCGAGTTGATCTTGGCCGATGGCGGCGATGCCCGGGTCCTGACAAGTACCCGCATCGGGGCCGTGAGGCTGCAGCGGGAGTTCTGCCAGCAGGATCCCCTTCCTGCCGGCCGCCGTAGTTTTCTGCAGGCTTATATCCAAGGCTCCCTGGATCCTGCCGTGGCCCAGGTGCGACAAGCCCTACTACCCGGCGAGAAGCCCCTGATGGTCGCAACCAGCGGTACGGCGATGGCCCTGGCCTCCCTGGCGGCGGCGGAGGATTCCAAGTCACCCTTGAAATTACAGGGCTATCGCCTCGGCCGCGAGCGGATTGACCAATTGATCACCAAGCTCCTGGGCATGACGCCGGAACAGCGGCGCGCCCTCACGGCGATCAACGAGCGACGGGCTGAAATCATCGTGCCTGGGGCCCTGATCCTCCAAACCGCGATGCGGATGCTCCAGGCCAGGGAATTGGTGGTCTGTGATCGGGCCTTGCGGGAGGGCCTGATCGTGGACTGGATGCTGCGCAACGACTTGCTCGGCGATCGTTTTGCTTTTCAGAGCACGATTCGCGAGCGCACGGTGCGTTATCTGTCCCGCAACTATGGAGTGGACCAGGAGCGGGCTGACCGGGTGGCGGCCCAGGCCCTGTCGTTCTACGACCAAACCCGTGGTTGGTTGCACCATGATGAAGGTAAGGGGCGTCTGTTGCTGTGGGCGGCGGCCCAGCTACACGAATGCGGCAAATACGTGAATGTGGGGGCATACCACAAGCACACTTGGTACCTGATTCGGCACGGTGAATTGCTTGGTTACTCGGAGCTCGAACACTTGATGATTGCGGCCATTGCCCGCTACCACCGGCGGAGTCTGCCAAAGAAGCGGCATGAATCCTGGCAATTGATTGAGGGCCGTGAGGAGCGCCGGACGGTGACGTCTCTGGCTTTGTTTTTGCGATTGGCTGCGGCGCTGGATCGGCGTCCCGAGGCGGTGATTGAGCGGTTTGTTGTCCGTCAGGAGGGCTCTGGCGCTTTGGTGGTCACCTTGGAGCCCCGGCTTGGGCCAGACGGCATCTTTGCCGACCTGAGCCTGGAACGCTGGAGCCTGCTTGCCTGTGCCCCTGTGGTGCTGGAGGTCACGGGGCTGCAGCTGCAGGTGCCGGGGGCTGAGGCTTAGGAGCTGGGCTTGGGGAGTCAGTTGTTGTTGCCGTTGGTGCTGTAATCGGGGCGGCCGTTGGGGAAGCACTTGGCGAAGCCGTGGCTGTTGGCTTGAAACGGTGCCAACTCAGGTCATCGACCGGGCCAAGCGGTCGGGCGGTTCCATCGCCTACGGAGGCAAGCACTGCATAGGGGCGACCAGCAAGAACCTCAAGCCCTTGGCCTAGGGGAAAGGTTTGCTCGCCCGTCAAGGTACCTTCAAAAATCACTTTGCCATCGATCTGGCGCACTTGGATCCAACTGGACTCGGATGACTTCAGTCGCAACTTTGAAGGTGTTGCTGGTGGGGGCGCGGCGGAGCTGGCAGCGACCGGGGCATTGGGGCGGCTGGGGGGAGCGGCAGACCGGTTTGCATCGGCTGCGGCAGAGCCAGGGCGGGCCGCTCGGGAGTAATGCTGCCAGGCGTTGAAACCCAAGGCTGCGGCTAGGCCCAGGGCGCCGAGTAGCAGAGGCAGGCCCCAAAACCAGGGGGATGGGCCCTGGCTGTTGCTGTACTGGCCAGGACCTGACACCTCCCGCCGGGGAGGCAGGGGACCGGTGGGGGAGGGCTTGCTGCGGCGTGTTGGAACCGGTGGCAGGGTGGGACGGGGCTGGGACCGCACCATCAAGCGGCTGCCACGAAGAGCCTGTACGGCTTCATCGATATTTAAATCCAGGGCACTGGCCACTCTTCGTGCCAGGGCTATGACAAAGACCCCTTCGGGCAAATGGGTATGGTCGCCGGTTTCAAGGGCCCTGAGCTGGGAGGCTCCGATCCGCAACCGCTCAGCCAGCAGATCTAGGTCGATGCCCCGTTGGTGCCTTGCGGCCGCAAGTGTGCTGCCAAGCTTTTGCAGTTCCGGGATCGGTTCTGTCGGGGGTAACCCTTCGTTTGTCGGGGTCGTCTGCTGGGGATCCGGAATG
>Ga0209298_10000574_pt1 | contig 24546 bp, 24 predicted proteins | sample S_140806_EF_Meta_FD_187325 | JGI IMG/M metagenome (GOLD analysis project Ga0209298, IMG submission 187325) | Freshwater microbial communities from Lake Simoncouche, Canada to study carbon cycling - S_140806_EF_MetaG (SPAdes) (version 2) | ecosystem: Environmental > Aquatic > Freshwater > Lake ...
TAAGGGTTTGAAGCGCAAGGTGGGCACAGGCGCAGAGTTCATGAAGGAACTCATGGGCATAACTGGCATCAAGCCTACTGAGATCCAAGAGCGTGGCCTCAATGAAGTTATGGGCATGCCCCGCATGACGCACGACCAGTTCATGGCAAACTTGTCTATCCGACCTGCGCCAGCTATTGGTGAAAAGGTTCTGGGAGAACAAATTCAAGACACTAAAGTGCGCAATCAAGCTTGGGATCAAGCTTATGAAAATGGAATTAATCATTATTTAGACAATGGATTTACGCCAGACCATGCAAGAAAACTTGCATTGGAATATGCTGATAAATATTTGCATAAGTATTTGCCAAAAAATGTAGAACCAGAATATCCAACGCATCACGGTCAATGGACATTGCCCGGCGGCAGTAACTACCGTGAGATGCTGATCAAAGCCCCCAAAGGCGTTGACAACCAAGAAAAGATCATGGAGTTGGAGGCCAAGCTTCGTCGAGCCCCCAACACAAACAATGAAGAGCAAGATCAATGGAATAAGCTCTACGGCCAAATAAGAGACTTGAAGGCGCAACAAGCGGCATCGCCAGAGCAGTTCAAAGGCGTTTCAGGCCACTTTGGCGGGGAGCCCGACATTCTTGCCAGCATGCGCCTTAAAGACCGCACTGGCCCCAACGGTGAGAAGCTATTGCACCTTGAAGAGTTGCAGTCCGATTGGCATCAGCAGGGGCGTGAGAAGGGATATAAGTCTTCTGATTTAGAACAACGTTTCCAAGATGCCAATCAAAAGATTTATGATTTAAATATGCGCAGAACAAGCTTGCTTGATGAAGCAAGAAATATGACCACTCATGGGCCAGAGTTCACTCAACTCATGGATGAAGCAAATAGTCTTTCTCCGCAAATAATGAAGCTTAATGATGAATTATTGGAATATCATAAGATTAAAAAAGGCAACATCCCTGATGCCCCATTCAAAAAGAACTGGGAAGAGATGGCGCTCAAGCGTTTGATCCACCACGCCGCAGAGAAGGGTTATCACGGCATCGTGGTGACTCCCGGTGAAGAGCAGGCAAGCCGATACAACATTGGCAATCGCATTGGCTACCTTGGCTATCACCCAGAGGAAGAGCGCCTGAAGGCTTATGGTCACGACCGCCGCGAGGTAATGAACCAGACTGGCATCAAAAAAGAAGACTTGCCCAGTCACATTGGCAAAGAAGTTGCCGACCGCCTCCTGAAAGCCCCGCAAGTATTGGGCACTCACCAGCTTGAAGGTGAAGACATCCACGTTGGCGGTGAAGGCATGAAGGGCTTCTACGACAAGAAGGTTCCCAACATCCTCAACAGCATCGGCAAGAAGTACGGCGTAAAGACTCACCTGCATGGTCATCAAATAGAAACCAAGCCAGCGCAAACGGTTCCGCAGATTGCCGCTCCCGGCATCGGTCATTTTCCTGAGCCTGTTGTTGAGCCAGCCCAAACAAAAGCTGTGCATTACTTCCCCATCACAGAAGAGATGCGCAAAGACGTATTAACCAATGGCCTGCCCTTGTATGCTCAAGGCGGAACAGTACACATGGCAAAGGGCGACGACATGGACACAATGAAGCTTGAGATGATGCGCAGGCATATGGCAACGGGTGGCTCTGCCAAGCCTGTAGATACTGGTAAGCGTGTAACCATTCATGCTGAAGGTTCTGGCGGCGTAAAAGGTATTGTTGTTCCCCGCCACACGTTGGAAGGAAATCCCAAGGCTGGCGCTATTGGCTTACACGAGATGAATGAGGCTCGCGCCAAAGTGTATGGAGAAGAGCATCGAGAGCCTTTGACTTTGAACAAGATGGCTTCAATGCACAAGAAGACATTGGCCGATCACTTTGCAAAGCCACTTGAAGAGCAACACGAAGCCGAAGAGGCCGCATTGAACCGTTTGCGTGAAGCCAAGCACATTGGCAGGACAGCAAACACGTTGGATGAGTCCGAGAAGCTTGACACTGTTCGCCATGAGGAAGATGCGCAAGGCCGCACCCACGTTGGTTATGCATCCAAAGGCGTGGCAGGTCATGCCCTGTACACATCTGGACACGGCAATGACACCAAGTACAACGTTGTCAATACTTGCCCCGGCCAGACCGAAGGTTGTGGTGGCGGCAAAGACGCGCAAGGTATTGTGGACACCAAGAAGGGCACATGCTTTGCTCCAAATGCTGAGTCCCAATATGCCGCCGCCGCTGTGCGACGTGCCGCTCACGCGCAAGCCAAACACGACCCAGCCATGACCAACGACTGGATATTGGCCCACACTGGCTCATTGCGTAATGCCGCACGTCTGGCAGACAAGGGCAACAAGCGCTTACTGTTTCGTCCCAACGTAGTGGATGAGACTGACGTGACTTCACGCCATGTGATCCGTCACCTGAACGACCAGCGCAAGGCTGAAGGCAAGCCACCAATCATTGCCAACTCATATGGCAAGACCAACGAGTTGCACGACCCTGAGAATGGCTACTACGTCACTCACTCCAACGTTGGCCCCAAGGTTAAGAAGGGCGAGTCAATTTCTGAGAATATTGGCCGCGATAAAGCCCGTGTGCGCAACACCATCATGGCCGCTGACAATAAGGGCGACTTCCGCAATGAGCAGGGCAACAAGACCCCGCCCAAAGGTTCTTACATGGTGACTGACGTAAAGCGCGGATCGCCTATGTCGAAGAAGATGGAAGCGCACATCACTCACGCCAAGTATTGGACAACTGGGCGCGAAGAAAATGAGTTGACCCCAGAAGAGAAGGCAGAGGGCCCAGAAGGTCACTTTGGTGGCAACGGCAAGCCCACCACACCTGACAAGGCTCACTTCGGTCACACCACTGTGGCCGGCAAACGTTTTGACTACCAAAAGCAACACATCCTGCACCCGCGCTTGGTTCAAGTTGGCGAGAACAAGGATGGCACACCTCACATGATCCCAACCGATTCACGGTTTAAGGATGAGGAGTTTTTGCCCAAGAACCGCTTCAAGACCAAGAATGGAAAAGAAGCTGGTCATATCTTGATGACCACGCCCACCGAGTCCACCAGCAACATTGGTCACCAGACATCGTTTACCCACAACGTGAGCGACAAGCACATTGATCATGCAATCGCAAACAAGGGCGAGTATGAGATCGACAAGCCACAAGACCAACTGAAGGCGGCAGGCAAAGAATACAGCCCGCCTCAACCCATCAAGTTCTACGCAGAGGGTGGTGGTGTTGGCGGCAATCGTCATATCGGCTTTAGCGACGATAACTTCCATGCATTCCCTGAGCAAAACGTTGTTGCCCAACGTCACTTGGCTATGCGCGATGAGCATGCAAGCTCAAAGCCTACTGCAAAAAAAGTTAAGTTTGGCGATGATTTTGAGCAATTCAAAACCAAACATTTGATGCGCAGAGCCGATGGTGGCACAGTCAACATCAAGAATATTGGTGTGCAAGAAGCCCCGAACATGGACATCAAGGCGTACTTCCCGCCCGAGCCCGTGCGTCAAGGTAATGTTTTGCCTGTTGGTGGAGTGCAACAGGCTCCACAACAGGCTCCACAACAGGCTCCACAACAACCCCAGCAGGGTGCACCCGCTCCACAAGGTATGCCGCAGGGTATGCCTCCCCAAGGAGCGCCAGAACAACAATCTCCAAGCAACATCTTGCAAATGACGAGGCAGGGACAAGCTATGAATGCAATGACGCCCCCTGCCCCACAGCCGCAAGGTATGGCAAGGGGCGGCACAACAAGGCGTGTTGCATACAATTCAGACCCAGATGCCATGATGCTTGAGCTTATGCAGGCCAAACGATATTCCAACCGAAAGTAAGACATGGATGAATTCCAAGAAAACGAAGACGGCTCAGTTGATGTCGACATGCCTGACCTGACAACCGAGGTTCAGGAGATGCCTGACGGGTCTGCCGTGGTGACAATGGAAGACGTCGAGGGCCCCCAAGAGTCGCCCGACTTCTATGAGAACTTGGCTGAGTCCATCAACCCAAGCGAATTAAGTTCCATCTCTATGCGGTATCTTGACCTGCTGGAGAAGGACAAGGAGGCCCGCAAGGAGCGGGACAAGAAGTACGAAGAGGGCCTGAAGCGCACGGGTATGGGCAATGACGCCCCCGGCGGTGCTACCTTCGCTGGAGCCTCCAAGGTCGTCCACCCCGCAATGGCTGAGGGTTGTGTTGACTTTGCCGCCCGCGCCATGAAGGAGTTGTTCCCACCCGACGGCCCAGTGCGCACCAAGATCCTTGGCAAGGTTGACGACGAAAAGACCGAACGTGCCGAACGCAAGCGCGATTACATGAACTGGCAGATCACCGAGCAGATCGAAGAGTTCCGTGACGAGCAAGAGCAGTTGCTGACCCAGCTTCCACTTGGCGGCTCCCAGTATTTCAAGATCTGGTACGACGAGAACAAGAAGCGCCCATGCGTTGAGTTCCTGCCCATTGACCGTGTGATCCTGCCCTTTGCGGCCACCAACTTCTATACAGCCCAACGTGCGGCTGACGTGAATGAGATCACCCAGTGGGAGTTCAAGCGCCGAGTCAAGTCGGGCATGTACCGTGACGTCGACTTTGTCCGCGCCACCCAAGAGGTCGAGCCAACCGCCGCCCAGAAGGCCAACAACAAGATCGAGGGCAAGCAGTGGGATGACAACGAGGACGGCGTCCGCAAGGTGTTCCACATCTACACATGGCTGGAACTGGAAGACGACAAGTTCTCTGACGCAGAATCCGCCCCCTACATCCTGATGATTGATGAGATCACCACCGAGGTGGTTGGTTTGTATCGCAATTGGGAAGAGACCGACGAGACAATGACCAAGCTGGATTGGATCGTTGAGTTCAAATTCATCCCTTGGAGGGGTGTGTACGCCATCGGGCTACCTCACCTCATCGGTGGACTTTCAGCGGCCTTGACGGGCTCTTTGCGGGCGTTGCTGGACTCTGCGCACATCAACAATGCCGCGACCATGCTCAAGCTCAAGGGCGCGAAGATGTCTGGTCAGTCCCAGCAGGTGGACGTGACTCAGGTGGCGGAGATCGAGGCGGCTCCCGGTGTCGACGACATCCGCAAGATTGCCATGCCAATGCCGTTCAACCCGCCTTCAGCAGTGCTGTTCCAGTTGTTGGGTTGGCTGGATTCAGCCGCCAAGGGCGTGGTTACCACCGCAGAAGAGAAGATTGCCGACGTCAACGCCAACGCGCCAGTGGGCACAACCCAAGCCTTGATCGAGCAGGGCGCTGTGGTGTTCTCTGCCATCCACGCACGACTGCACGACAGCCAAGCACGGGTGCTGAAGATCCTTGGACGCCTGAACCGCTGGCATCTGGACGAACAGCGCAAGGGCGAGGTGGTTGCTGACCTTGAAATCAGCCGCGAAGACTTTGCCACCAACACCGACGTTGTCCCTGTCAGCGACCCGCACATCTTCTCTGAGACCCAGCGTATGGCTCAGATGCAGGCTGTGATGGCTCTGATGAAGGATAACCCCGATGTTTTCCAGAAAAAGAAGGTCATCGAGCGGTTTTTGAAGCAAATGAAGGTTCCAGCCATCAACGAACTGATGATTGACGTGCCCGCGCCAGAGATGCGCACAGTGGCAGACGAGAATGCGGCCATGTCCATCGGCCAACCAGCCTATGCGTACATCCAGCAAGACCATATTGCCCACATCCAAGGCCACTTGCAGTTTGCAAACGACCCTGCATACGGTGCAAACCCGTTCTTTGCCCCTCAATTCACGCCAAACGCCATTGAACACATCAAGCAACACATGACACTGTGGTACTTGAACCGCATGAACGGTTATGTAACCCAAGCTCGCGGTGGAAAACCTGTGGACAACTACGAGAATCCGAAGCTGACTGGCATCATTGACCAAATTTTTGCTTCTGTCCAACAGCATGTGAGCTTGGATACGCAGGAAGTGTTCCAGCAGATCATGCCGCAACTGCAACAACTGATGCAAAGTGCCGATCAATTCCGTCAGCCACCCCAGTTGCCGCCAGATGCGCAGGTTGTCAAGGACACCAGCATGGCAGAGACCCAGCGCAAGACCCAAAAAGACCAAGCAGACGCTCAATTTGCGGCCCAAAAACTGCAAGCGGAGCAACAGGAGCATGCGATGGACAGTCAAGTCAAGATTGCCATCGAAAATGCAAAGTTGATGCATCAGGCGATCCCTCCAATGAACATGCCTCAACCAATGGCGCAACCCGTTGCACCGCAACAACCACAATTACCACAACCACCACAAGGAGTGCCAAATGGCAACATCGGATAAAGAGCAAATGGGCGAAAACGTGAACTATCACACTCGCATGGCAATGGGCGCAAAGCTTGATGGCACATCATTGAAGGCCAAAGGCGAGCCAACACCCGTCAAGAACACTGGCAAGCCCCAAGGCGGCTTGTCTTCACTGAAGAAAAAATGACATCCGAACTGATCCACATGATCAAGCTTCGGCAGGCTGAGATAGGGGTCTCACTGGCGGGTGGAAACGCCTCGACGTGGGAGTCTTATCAAAGGATGGTTGGTGAAAACGTGGGACTCGCATGGGTCTTGCAGATGATCAACCAGAAGTTGGAAGAAGAAGACAGGGGTTGAGATACCCCTGAATCCGTTGCACTGAAATATGTGCGTTTTGCGCTGAAACATGCGCGTTTTGGAGAAAATATGAGCGAAAACGTGATCTCTATGTTCGGAGGCGATAAAACCTTGCCGAACCAAGATGAACTTGCATGGGCCTTCCCAGAAGTTGAGTCGGGCCAAAGCCCTTTCGGTGGACGAGTCATTGTCCAACTACGCCGAATCAAGCAAAAGTACGCTGGCAAGATCGTACTGGTCGAAGAAACCAAAGAAAACGAAAAGTGGAACAACATGATTGGCAAGGTTGTGGCTATCGGCCCTCTCGCCTTCAAGAACCGCGACACCATGCAACCTTGGCCCGAGGGCACATGGGCTGAAATTGGTGACTATGTCCGAGTTCCCAAGTGGGGCGGAGACCGTTGGGAGCGCCCTGTTACCGACGACGAAGATCCCGTCTTGTTTATGACCATCAATGATCACGAGTTGATCGCCAAGGTCACAGACAACCCTCTGTCATTCAAAGCTTTCGTTTAAGGAGCCATCATGGCAGAAAAAGACAAGCAAGATATTGAATTAAACGTTAAGGAAGAGAAGGACGGCTCCGCTGTTGTTGATCTTCCCAATGATTTGGACATGGGCGATGACTTGGATGAGTCGTATACGCCCTCAGAAACCGTTCAGGAGGCCGCAGAAGGCGGTTCTGTTGACGACGGTGATGAACCAGATCATCCAGATGACTCGGACGCTGTAAGGGCCGCAAAACGAGCCAAACGCCGCGCCAAGAAGGAGATGTTCAAGCAAAACAGCCGTGAGCGTGAACTGCAACTCCAGCAACTCAAGCGCCAAAACGACGAGATGGCCCGCCGCATGGCCGAGTTGGAACAAAAGTCTCGTTATGCCGAGTTGAGCCAGCTTGACAAGCAGATTGAGGACGAGAGCCTGCGCCTTGAGTACGCCAAGATGAAGATCTCTGAAGCGACTCAGGCTGGTGACGGCGACGCCATGATCCAAGCCCAAGAGGCCATGTTCGAGGCCCGTCAACGCTTGAGTCATTTATCTGGAGTTAAGAACCAAGCCTCCCGACCACAGCAACGGTCTGATGCGCCTGATCCTCGGGTGCAACATCAGGCCACGCAGTGGATTAAACGCAATGAATGGTACAAGCCAGACTTGTCTGATTCCGATAGTCGCATCGCCAAAACGATTGACGAGGAGTTGGTTAAGGAGGGTTGGAATCCAAACGATGGCGATTACTGGGATGAACTTGACAATCGCTTGCAAAAGTATTTGCCACATCGTTATAATGGTAACGCAGAACAAGGTTCGTCTGTTAGAAAACCAAGGAATGTAGTGGCAAGTTCAGGACGCGAAGCGTCAGCATCTTACGGTGGTTCAAATCGCACTTTTACGCTTTCACCTCAACAAGTGAATGCAATTAAAGAGGCGGGAATGTGGGACAACGTTGAATCCCGCAACCGAATGATCCGTAGATATGCACAACAAAGCCGAAACATGGAAGGTAGATAATCATGACTGAATCTCGTTTGAAAAAATCTTTGAATGCTGGTGGACGCAATGACCGCTCAAGTGGGGACGCCAACCGCCAATCACCAGAAGATAAGTTCCCCTCCAAAGATGAACGTCGCAAGATGTGGACTGAAGAGTGGACGCAATCAGCAATGCCCAAGACACCTAATTTAGATGGGTGGCATCTTTGCTGGCTTTCAACAACCAACACTTACGACAGCATTGATAAGCGGATGAATCTGGGTTACGTTCCCGTTAAATCGGATGAGTTCCCCGGATTTGAAAATTACCGTGTAAAGGCTGGAGAACATGTTGGCTACATCTCATGCAATGAGTTGTTGCTTTTCAAGATTCCTATGGAAATCTATCAGGAATACATGACGCACATGCATCATGATCTTCCTCGTGAGGAAGAGGACAAAGTCCGAATCCAGTTAGAGAGTTTGCAGGGTCAGCGAGACAGTAACGGCAAGTCGCTTGTGAGTATTGAAGGCGAAGGATTGGGCAATTTTGATCGGCAACCAAGAGAAACACCCGTCTTTTACGGGTAATTCAACAAAAAGGAGTTTCATATGTCTAGTACATCCGCTCCGTTTGGTTTGCGCCCTGCGTTCCACCCTTCTGGTCTGGATCGCGCCCAAGCGCTTGCTAACGGTATCACATCAGGTTATTCCACTCAAATTCTGAAGGGTCAACCTGTCGCCTACTCTGCTTCGGCAGGTGTAATTGTCGCCCTCACAACCAACCCTGCTTCTGGCTCTTCAGTTGCTTGGTCTGGTGCATTTGCTGGTGTTGAATTCACTGACACCACAGGTCGTCGTCGCGTGTCCAACTACTGGCCTGCAAGCACTGCATTCCAGACTGGTTCATGCGTTGCTTATTTCTACAACGACAACAACATCGTTTATGAAATCCAAGCTGATGGCTCGATGGCTCAAACCACTATTGGTAACGAGTACAACTTCACCAACGTGACTGCTGGTTCCAACACCACTGGTCTGTCTCAAGCCACTCTTGGCTCTGCGACAGCCGCTGGTAACGGCACACAGGGTCAAATGCGTGTTGTCGACCTCGCACCATACGTTGATAACGCATGGGGTGACGCATATACGGTTGTCCGTGTTGTGTGCTCACATTCTCAACTCTTCGGTAGCTTTACTGCTATTGCTTAATTAAGGAGCTAAATTATGGCCGCCCCAATGCGCAGTACGGACTTTAGAAGTATTGTTGAACCAATCCTCAACGAATGCTTCGATGGAGTCTATGACCAACGTGCCGACGAGTGGAGCCGTGTGTTCCGCGAACAAGACGGCATCCCACGCAACTACCACGAAGAACCTGTTCTGTACGGTTTCGGAGCCGCTCCCCAGTTGCCCGACGGTACTCCAGTGACTTACCAACAAGGTGGTGTCCTGTTCCTCAAGCGCTATGTGTACAAGGTGTATGGCTTGGCCTTCGCTTTGACCAAAGTGTTGTACGAGGACGGTGACCACATCCGTATCGGTCAGACTTATGCGCGTCACTTGGCTCAATCTTTGGTGGAAACCAAGGAATTGTTGTCAGCAAACGTGTTGAACACTGCCTTCAACTCGGCTTACCCCGGCGGCGATGGCGTGTCTCTGATCAACACTGCTCACCCCATCGTGAACGGTACTTTCAGCAACCAGTTGGCTACAGCCGCTGTTTTGTCTCAAACATCTCTTGAGCAGATGTTGATTCAGATCCGCCAAGCAGTTGACAACAACGGCAAGCGTATTCGTCTGGTTCCCCGCCAATTGGTGGTGGCCCCCGGCAATATCTTCCAAGCCGAAGTGTTGTTGAAGTCTGTTCTGCGTACTGGTAACGCAAACAACGACATCAACCCAGTTAAGTCTATCGGCCTGTTGGACGAAGGCGCGGCTGTGTTGTCACGTTTGTCTTCCAGCACCGCATGGTGGGTTCAGACCGACGCTCCAGAGGGCATGAAGCTCCTGATGCGCCGTCGTTTGGAGAAGACTATGGAAGGTGACTTCGAGACTGACTCTATGCGCTACAAGGCGACAGAGCGTTACGACGTTGGCTTCACTGACCCTCGTGCCATGTACGGCACACCCGGCGCTTAATCAACGCCAAGCTGGGGAGGGGTCAAAAGCTCCTCCCCATTTTTAAATCTTCGTCAAACTTTTCAAGGAGAAGACGATGCCTCAATTTTCAGATGACCTTTTCTTAGGCCCTGCCCAAACTTACATGGGTACGGGTATTCGCACCTACACCACCACATTTACTGGTTCAATGTCTGGAACGACATTAACCGTGACTGCACTGTTGCAAGGCGCACCAATTGTTGTTGGCTTGTATGTTGACGGCACAAGCGTGACCGACGGCACATACATTACTGGTTTTGGTACTGGTAATGGTGGTGTTGGTACATACACCATCAATCAGTCTGTGACTGCGTCTAGCACCGCAATGACTGCACATGGCAACATTCAGTTTGATAACCCTGCTCCTATGGACTTGGGTATTGGCCCCCTTGGTCGCATCTATGTTTGGGACGTTGTTCCACAAGCATTGGTTACCAACAACATTGCCGCATCTCAAACTCCTGCCGCCGCTTAACTGCTGGCACTTCGGTACGATCTGTTGTTCGCAATGATGGCACTACTGTGTTGCAACTTGACCTGCCTCGCGCAGTTCAGTTGACCACCGCCTCTGGCACGATCTCTACCAGCCGTACCTTGACCGTGTCTGGTTATGACTATTACGGCCAGCCAATGAGCGAAGCAATTGCAACAGGTACAACCTCTTCTGCTGTGGCAAACGTCGCTGGCAAAAAAGCGTTCTTCCAAATTACCAGCATTGCAGTCAGTGGCGCATTGCCAGTAGCAATCACTGTTGGCACTACCGACGTTCTGGGCTTGCCTGTTCGCGTGTTTAACGTGGCGTATGTTGTGGGCGTCAAGAGCAATAACACATTGGCTCAAGATGCTGGAACTTTTGTTGCCGCTGATACTGCTACTGCCACAACCACCACTGGTGATGTTCGCGGTACATACGCCCCTGCCACTGCATCGAACGGCATTGTTCGTACAGTGATGGGTGTTTTGTTGCCCGGCATCGCTGTTGGCCCCAACGCAACTCGTGTTGGCGCAGTTGGCGTGAACCAAAACTTGGTTTCCTAATAGGAGGTTTTCATGGCTACTAAAAACAATGTAGGGGGCTTCAAGCAGATGCCCAAGATGGAGACCACCGAACCCACAGTCATCTTGAAGATGAAAAAGGGTGGTCATGTGAATACCAAGCACCTTGAAAAGGGTGAACACGGTCATTCACCAATGTCCAGCGATGCCAAGTATCGTGAATCTATGGAAGGCGAGAGCGGAAGCGCCCCCAAGAAGCCCTCTATGGCTGATCGCAAGAAGGCAATGAACCCCAACTTCAAAGGCGGCGGTAAAGTGCCTCACATGGGTCTTGGCGGTGCTTTGCGTCGCATAGCTAATAAAGTCAAGCCTGAGTTGCAAAAAGCTGGAAAATTTTTGGGCATTCCAAACAAAAAAATTCAATCAGTTTCACCATTCGCCGCATTAACATCGGCGAACCCAATGCATAAAGTCGTTAGCCCAATTGGTAAAACCTTTATGAGCGCCATAGACAACATAAAGAAAAAAACAGCCGCGCCAATGGCTGGATTAGGAGCGGCTGGCGCAACACCACAAATGATGAGTCCCGGCGGCGGTGGAATGAGCTATGGAACGCCCAGCATGCCCGGCAAATCAGAGCCAAGCCCAGTTATGGACTACCCAAGGCCCGGCATGCCCGGCAAATCAGAGCCAAGCCCAGTTTTTGACTACCCAGACCCAGTTATGGTCCCCTACAAAAAGGGTGGCAAGGCTGACAAGTCGCAAGACAAGGCCATGATCAAGAAGGCTTTTAAACAGCACGACATGCAGGAGCATAAGGGCGGCAAGGGTACAAGCCTCAAGCTCAAGACTGGTGGCGTCACGATGGGTAACGCTGGTGGCTATGCCGCTGGTGGCACTATCAACGGCAACGAAGCTCAATACAAAAACACCAAGATGCATGACGGAAACAAGCATGATCGTGCTAAAGGCACTGGTGGCGTTCGTATGGGCAATGCTGGTGGCTACGCTAAGGGTGGCGATGTAAGCTGGGAAAACCGTCCTGCCGATACTGCCAAGCCCGGCAAAGTCAACACCACTACAGGTGAAGTCCGCAACGGCAACGCTGGTGGCTACAAGGCTGGAGGCAATGCCTCAAAAAAAGCCTACGCCACGGGGGGGAATGTTAACAGTCAAGGTAAGGCAGTAAAAATGCCTTCCAAGCCTGTTTCCCGTCCTGTGGCGAATAACTTGCAGTCTGGCACTTTTGCTGAAGGCGGCTCTACCAATGACAAGTACACAGTCAAGAATCCCAAGGCTGTGTCTGACAAGGCGAGCCGTGAACTTGAAGATGCTATGAATCCATTGAGCATGGTAAAAGAGCTTTACAACAAGGGCAAAGACTACTTCGAGACGCCTGCTGGTAGCGTCACCAAGACCGAGAAATCTGTCACGGTGTCCCCCGGCAAAAAGCGTGGCGGCAAAGTCTGCTAAATCCAGTGGGGGCTTCGGCCCCCGCTTCTAATTGGAGAAAGAAATGGGAACTTATTCTTCCGCGACCCGTCAAGGCGCGTTTGAACCTTTTGATTTGCAGGTTGCTCGTGGTCAAGTTGACGGGCATTCGCAGACTTTGGTGTCTGGGTATAACGGAGATGTTGGCACTTCATATGAAACGATATGGACTGGAAGTAATCTTTATGTATACCCTACAAGTGCAGTTGCAATAAAAATTTCAAGTTCAGATGCAAATGACACTGCGGCTGGAACTGGCGCAAGAACCGTTACAATTGTTGGGCTTGATGGCAGTTACAACCAAATCAGTGAAACAGTTTCGTTGAACGGTCAAACTGCCGTTACTACAACTGCTACTTTCTTGCGTGTATTTCATCTAATGGTCAATACGGCAGGTTCTGGTGGTGCGGCGGCTGGAACTATCTACGCTGGTGTTGGAACCGTGACTTCTGGTGTTCCTGCAACGTTATATGGCACTTATACTGTCAATGGTGGCTCAACTGCTTGCATTTACACCATTCCTGCTGGCTATACGGGTTACATTTTTGACTTCCTTGTTGCAACAGGATGTACCACGGCTAATGCGTTTACAAACCTTGGTTTATATAACAGACCTTTAGGCGGTGTATTTGACAATACATTACAAGGTCGTTGTGCCAATGGTGGTGCTTTTGCGATTCCTTTGAACTATCCACTAAGTTTTCCTGAGAAAACTGACCTTGAGGTTCGTGCAAGTGCAACAACAGCATCAAGTGTTTCTGCTAACTTCAGCGTTGTAATAATCAAGAACCCTGACTAATCATGCCAAGCAAATCACCTGCCCAACATCGTTTGATGGAAGCCGCCGCCCACACCAAGGGTGGCTTTGGTGGTGTACCTCAAAAGGTCGGCAAAGAATTTGTCAAGGCCGACAAACAAATGAAGAATGGCGGACTATATGAAAATATCAATGCAAAACGTGAACGAATCGCTGAAGGCTCTGGTGAGCGCATGCGTAAGCCGGGTGCAAAAGGCGCTCCAACTGCTGAAGCCTTCAGAGAGTCAGCCAAAACAGCCAAAATGAAGGATGGAGGCGTCTCTCTTGCTGTCGGCAGGGGTGAGAAGCTTCCGGTCTCCAAAGGCGCTGGATTGACCCAAAAAGGCCGCGAGAAGTACAACAGAGAGACTGGGTCTCATTTGAAGGCTCCTCAGCCCAAGGGCGGCGCACGGAAAGATTCATTTTGCGCCAGAATGAGTGGCGTGGTGGAGCATTCAAAGGGTGACGCGCCAAGGGCCAAGGCATCGTTGAAGCGCTGGGACTGCCCCGGCTGGTAAAGGAATCAAAATGGCTCCAAGTCAAGGAACTCCAAATGCAATTGGCGGCCCATCAATCGAAGAGAGCGATGTACCCCGCGCCAATGGACAAAATGTTGGCGGTTTGATTGTTGGCTCCGCTGGTCAAAACACAGCTTACAAAAATGGCGGCAAGGTCAACCTGAGTTCTTGCAAGGTATCAACACACGAGAAGAGCAAATCTTCTCCCAACTGGTAAGGAAACATCATGTTTGAATCAAGCCCAGCAGTCAAAAGAGCCGTCAAAGAGGCGATGGAGCGCATCAAGTCGGGCAAGTCTGAGAGGGGCCCAACTCGCGCCGAAACCGATGCCAAGCTTGCGGCTCGAAAGAAAGATCGCCAAGCACAAGCCTTGGATTCCGCGAAGAAAGACGCCCCCAACCTTGCAAAGCTCCAGAAACAGCACACCGAAATGACTGAGAAGTTCAACAAGCTTGGCGGCTCTGGCTACCAATACGCTGACCGTGATCAAAACATGTCGGGTGATGAGCGTGAGGCCCGCGACATGGAATACGGGATGAACCAGCTTGGCAACAGAATCAGCGCCATCAAGAAGGCTGGGTTCAAGCAGGGTGGCAAGGCAACCAAGAAAAACATCAACTGGTAAAGGATGAGTCATGGCGAAAATTCAAAAAATGGCGAATGGCGGCATGATGAGTCTTGGTTCTTTAATGTCTGGCATTAATGCAGATAATTCGCAAGTTGTCCTTGGTGGAATTAACGGCGTACCCGGCACTAGCATGACTGGCCCCCAGTTTGGTCGCGGCGGTGGCGGCGGCAGTGCGCAAGAGGGGTTGGGGCAGGTGCAAAACGGAGCCTCTATGCTTGGCAACGCACTCAACACTGCAAGCTCGGCTTTGAGCGGTGGTGGTGGGGGTGGCGCACTTGCTGAACCCCAAGCTTCTGTTCCTTTTAATAAGGGCGGCTCTGTCAAAAAATATTCAGGTAACGGCAAGATCAATCTGAAAGATTGCGGCGTTTCAACTGCACCCAAGGGCAAGAAAAATTCTTGCTGGTAAGGAATAAAACATGGCGTACTCAGGCACAGTCGGTCAGACCAGCATCTCAGTTCAAAACCTGATTGATGATGGCGCACGTCGCGCTGGAAAGCTGGCGGAAGAACTGACTGTTGAGCAGGTTCAGTCTGCCAAACGTGCGCTCTTTTTTGTTCTGAGCAACCTGATCAATCAAGGCATCCAGTATTTTGCCATCAAGAAGCAAGTTTATGGGCTAAATCCAGACCAATATCAATACTTGCTACCCGAGGGTGGCAACGACGTTTTAAACGCGCTGTATCGCCGCATGAATCGACCTACACCAACTGCTGGTGGCGCATACCTTAGTTCTTCTGGAAACACTGGCCTTGCTTTTGACAACAATGTCTTGACAATAACTACGCAGACATCTCCAAATGGTTATATTGGCATCAATTACGGCTTGTACAACGAGATTTATGCTGGCTCGATTGGCATTTTGCCCGGCACATCTGGAAATTTCCACATCTTGTTGGAGTGGTCATCAGATGGTGTGACGTGGACAACCTTGCGAGATACTGGCGTAACTGCTTGGGTCAACAATCAATGGCTGTGGTACGACATTGACCCCGGCGTTACGGCGCAGTATTACCGCATGCGCGAGACTGGTGGCAACACATTGGTCGTGCGCGAATTTTACGTTGGCAACAACAGCACAGAAGTCACAATGGCTCGTTTGAACCGTGATGACTACACCAACCTGCCAAACAAGAATTTCACTGCCAATCAACCGTATCAGTATTGGTTGAACCGAACCATTCCACAGGCGACTATCACTTTATGGCCCGCCCCATCAGATCCGTTTGTTCAGATGGTGGTTTGGTATTCAGCCCAAGTTCAAGACGTTGGTGCATTGAGCGGCCAATTGGCAATCCCTGACCGCTGGTTGATGGCAATCCAGAATATGTTGGCCCACCAAATGGCGCAAATCATGCCCGGTGTTGATGCCGCCCGCATTCAGTATCTGGAAGGCCAAGCTGAGAAGTATTTCAACATGGCCGAGCAAGAAGAGCGCGACAAGTCACCAATTTATTTGGCTCCCAATATCGGCGTATACACGAGGTAATCATGCCAAGATTCCTCAACACGGACGGGAATGCAAGCATTGCAATCTTCATTTGCGATAGATGCCGCATGAAGAGGGCGATTGATGAGGCGATGCCTGACCCCAACTTCCCCGGCCTCTCGGTGTGCCAGCAAAACTGCGCTGATCAGAAAGATCCCTACCGTTTACCCGCTCGTAAAACGGAACGAATTAATTTAAAATTCCCTCGTCCAGACGTAAGTGTGGCAACAAATCCGAACGACATTGATACTGGCGGGTATGGTCAGTTTGTGATCAGTACCGAGCAAAGCAGTGGCGGCAATGATGGCAACAACGACATAATTGAACTGCAACCATAATGGCACAAGTAACCATCACCCAACTGCCAAATGCTCAAGCTTTGACTGGCAATGAGTCTGTGCCCATTGTTCAAAATGGAGTGACGGTACAGACAACTGCATTTTCAATTGCCCAAGCTGGCGGTGCTGGGTCTGGCAGTGTTACGCAGGTAAATACTGGTGCTGGATTGACTGGTGGGCCAATCACAACATCGGGAACGATTGCTCTTACCAACACAGGTGTGACGTCTGGCTCCTACACCAACGCAAACATTACTGTTGACCCACAAGGTCGTGTTACATCGGCTTCCAATGGTTCTGGCGGTGGCGGATCTGGGACTGTCACAAGCGTCTCTGTTGTACCTGCAAATGGTTTTTCAGGATCTGTAGCCAATGACACAACAACTCCCGCCATAACCATTCGTACGTCTGTTACAGGTCTTTTGAAGGGAAATGGAACAAGCATAAGTCCCGCAACATCTGGCACTGACTATGCTCCAGCAACAAGTGGAACATCCATTCTTTACGGCAATGGTTCTGGTGGTTTTAGCAATGTAACAATTGGGTCAAATCTTACATTTGCTGGCGGGACATTGGATGCAACTGGTGGCGGGATGATTTATCCTGCGGCTGGTATTGCAAATTCAACAGGATCAGCTTGGGGAACATCGTACAGCACATCAGGCTCTGGCACTGTTGTTGTATTGGCAACTTCTCCTACGCTTGTGACGCCAATTTTAGGCACTCCACAATCTGGCAATTTTTCTACTGGCACTTTTACTTGGCCGACATTTAATCAAAACACAACTGGAACATCGGCAAATGTCACAGGAACTGTAGCCATTGCCAATGGCGGGACTGGGGCGACATCAGCCGCAACTGCAAGATCAAATTTAAGTGCGGCTCAAAGTGGGGCGAATACAGACATCACATCTGTTGCGTTGACATCTGGCACGATTACGACAAGCCCAGTCAACAACACAGATATTGTCAACAAACAATACGCTGATGCTATTGCATCTGGTATTCATTTCCATGAGGCAGTGGATTTGGCAACCACTGCGGCTTTACCAGCAAACACATACAACAATGGCTCATCTGGTGTAGGGGCAACGCTTACAGCGACCGCCAATGGCGCTTTGTCTGTTGACTCAACGCTTACTGTTGCTACAAACCGAATACTTGTTAAAAACCAAGCTACACCAGCATATAACGGCGTGTATGTTGTTACGCAAGTTGGCTCTGCTGGAACTCCGTATATCCTCACCCGCGCTTCAGATTTTAATACTGCCGGGACAGGCGTTAACCAGATTGATGAGGGCGACTTTTTCTTGGTGACAAGTGGCTTGGTTAACGTAAATACCGCTTGGGTTCAACAGACTGCGCCCCCAATAGTAGTTGGCACGACAGCACTTGTTTTCCAGCAGTTTGCCGCACCAATCACATATACGGCTGGTACAGGACTGAGTGAGTCACCAAGCTATACATTCAATATTGCCAACATTGGTACGGCTGGTACATACGGTTCAGCGTCCGCAGTCCCAGTCTTTGTTACCAACGCCCAAGGCCAAGTTACTTCGGTCACCAACACCAACATTGCCATTAACGGTAGTGCTGTTAGCGGGAATATTACTGGCAATGCCGCTAACGTAACTGGTACTGTTGCAATAGCCAACGGTGGCACAGGACAAACAACTGCATCTGCGGCATTTAATGCTTTATCTCCAATTACTACAACGGGTGATTTGATAATTGGCAATGGCACAAACAGCGCCACAAGACTGCCTATTGGTGCAAACACATATGTGCTGACCTCCAACGGAACCACGGCCTCATGGACAGGCGCTCCGTCAATGACCTACCCATCTGGGACTGGTATAGCAGTTGTTTCTGGTGGTACTTCATGGGGCACTACGTTGACTGCCCCATCTGGAGCCGTCGTTGGAACAACAGACACTCAAGAATTGACAAACAAGCGCGTGACCCCAAGGGTTCAAACGATTTCTACAAATTCAAGTTCATACGGTATAGACACAGACTCCTATGACATTGTGGTCATTACAGGCCAAAGCGTAACAATTTCGTTTATTACAACGACAGGCGCTCCTACCAATGGGCAAAAATTGTGGCTTTCGATTACAGGTACAGTTACAGTTGGATTCACATTGAGTTCTTCAAACTTTGAATCATCAACAGTAACATTGCCAACAACAACGGTTGGATCAAACCGCTTGGATATTGGTTTTGTTTGGAATGTAGCCACAAATAAGTGGCGTTGTGTTGCACAGGCGTAATCATGGCGGCAAGATTTTGGGTTTCTGGTGGAACGGGCAATTGGTCAAGTACAACCAATTGGAGCGCCTCATCTAACGGGTCGAGCGGAGCAAGTGTTCCCAGCACGGCAGACACAGCAACCTTTAATTCATTTTCTGGTTCTGGAACCGCAACAGTAGATTCAAGCGTTACGATTCAAACTCTGACAATGACAGGGTTTACTGGCACTCTTGCTTTTGGCACAAACACAATTAGCTTAAATACTTCAGGAACATTTTTTACAGGCGACTCTACTTATTCGGTTACTGGTACTCCATTATTGATCAGCACCTACACGGGAACGGTCGCACGAACTCCATCTTTTGGATCAGTAACGGAAGCAAAAAGCATAAGTCTTACTGTTAATAATGGCGGTGGTAATTTTGGCGTTACTGGAAATTTAAGAAGTTTAGTTTTTAGCGGATCTTTTTCGGGCGTTTATAGGGATGCCGTTAATACATTTTATGGGGATTTGACATTCAAAACAGGAATGACTATCCAATTTGTCACTTCTTCAGCAACAAGAACTTTTGCTGGTAGTGGAACACAAAAAATAACTTCTGCCGCATTAAATTTGGATTTCCCAATAACTTTTTCTGGCACTGGGACGTACCAACTTCAAGATGCCTTAACCGTTGGAACTCGTGTAAGAGCAATTACATTTACATCAGGAACCATTGATTTAAATGGGTTTACACTTACTAATTTTGGAAATCTTTCTTCAAACAACACAAACACAAGATCAATTATTTTTGGTAGTACAGGGTCTTATGTAAATATAACCACAGCCTCATCAAGTTCTTTGGATTTTAATGCCACAAACTTTACCTCTACTGGCAGTAAAAATTGTACTTTTAATAATGGGTCGGGCTCTAACACAACAACTATTTCTTTTACAAATGGAAATGAAACAAATGCATTGAATATTAGTTTTGCTTCTGGCACAGGAAGAATTGATTTAATTGGTTTCTTCAAAAATGTTAATTTATCTGGTTTTACTGGAACTTGTTTTAATTCAACAAGAACCATATATGGAAATTTTACTGGGTCTGGAATTACATACACTGCGGGTAGCAATGTTACAACTTTTGCGGCAACAGGTGGCACACAAACAATAACTACGGGATCATCTAATTTAAATTTTCCGATTACATTTTCTGGCACTGCCATCTATCAATTGCAAAATAATTTATTTGTTGGAACGTCATCATCATGGCCGATAACACTTACATCTGGCACACTTGATTTAAATGGTTTTACGTTAACTCATTATGGTACTTTTTCTTCAAACAACACAAATACAAGAGCGATTGCCTTTGGTACTACTGGTGCTTATGTAAATACATTAAGCACTAATGCTACATGTTGGGATTTGGCAGATCTTACAAACTTTACATGCACGGGCACTTCAAACGCGCAATTTACTCCCGGCTCTTTTGCCACTATCACCATTGCTCATGGAACAAGCGCTGGCGGCTCAGAAGCCAAGGCAATTAGTTTTACTTTTAATTCGTCGTTTTCTGCAACTATTAATTTTAGTATTTCTTATATTTTAGACTTGAATGTAACTGATGGCAGTACATACACATATACTACGCCTACTATTTATGGAAGTTACAATCAAAATAATCAGGCTAATTTTACTTCATTAACCCTTGCCTCCACCAACACATCAAGACAAAACACCATAGCCTCATCTGGCGGTTCTTTGCCAGCTATCATGAACATCAGCGGCGGAGTTGGAGTAACATATAAATTATTAAATGTTAATTCATCTTACCTTCCTACTTGGAATATTAATTCATCAATTGACACAAATGGCCGAAATTTATTTGGTAGTGCTTTTAATTTTAACAATTCAAATACAAAAACTATAACTGTAAGTAGTGGCAATTATATAGAACTTAATAATGGTTTTGGTGGTAGTGGTGTATTTATTGGTTCTATGGTTGGAACAACTTTAAATTTAACGGGTTCTGAGGTTAGGTTTACTTCAAGTGGTTCTTTTAATGTGCCAGATTCAACCTTCCCAGCTTTGCGAGTAATAGCATCTAGGTACTCCTCTAACGCCATAGTAACTGTTGGGTCGTCAGGTAACACGCAAACAATAACAAACATTTTTGAAAGTAGTGATTCTCCATCTTATGGGGTTATTGCTCTTGCCATAAATTCAACATTAAATGTTGTATGGTTTATGACAATTTCTCAGCAAGTGCTTTTGTTAATGGCCCTTTGCAAACAAATTATAGTTCCACTCAAGCTACACTGCGTAAAACAAGCGGGACTTTGATTGTAAACAATAGAAGCATACGGGATATTGTGGCTACAGGTGGTGCAACTTTTAGAGCGCCAACAAACGCGCCATATAGCAATATAGATAATGGCAACAACTCTGGATGGATCTTTAGCCCTTACTCTCCATCTTCGGGCGCAAGCAACTTTTTTCTGCTCTTCTGAAGTAAAATCATGACAAATTGAGGGATAAAAATGGCACAAACTGGATACACCCCCATTCTGACTTATGCGTCTGGTACAGCAAGCAATGTGCCCTCTGCGGCCAACTTGACGACTGGTGCATCTGGTGCTGAACTTGCCATCAATTACACGGACGGCAAGTTGTTCTACAAAGACAATGCTGGTGTTGTTCAAACAATTGCGTCAAAGGCTTCTGCTACTGGTACTGTATCGACAGTAAGTTTTACTGGCGGCATTGTTTCTGTTGCCAATCCAACCACGACCCCAGCATTTACGGTGGCGGGCACGTCTGGTGGCATTCCTTACTTCACTGGCGCATCGACTTGGGCTTCATCTGCGGCTTTAACGGCCAATGCTCTGATGCTTGGTGGCGGTGCTGGCACGGCTCCAACAGCGCTTGGAAGCCTTGGAACCACCTCCACCGTACTTCATGGCAATGCATCAGGTGCGCCTACATTTGGTGCTGTTGCATTGGGCTCCGACGTGTCTGGAACCTTGCCCCTTGGTAGTGGCGGCACTGGCCTGACCACATTTACTGCTGGCGACTTGGTTTACTTTTCCAGTGGCACATCGTTTACCAAGCTTGGTATCGGTACTGCTGGTCAGTATCTGACCGTGAATTCTGGCGCTACCGCCCCGCAATGGACAACAGCGGCATCTTCAGGCGTCTCATCAATCACATTTGGATCGACAGGTCTTACGCCCAGTACGGCCACAACTGGTGCTGTAACTGTGGCGGGCACACTGAGTCCCGCCAACGGTGGTACAGGCGTTGCAAACAATGCATCTGCAACAGTCACATCATCTGGCAACTTTGCGTACACCAGAACCCTTACAGGAACCACCAACGTCACGTTCCCAACCACGGGCACATTGGCAACCTTGGCTGGTTCAGAGACGTTGACAAACAAGACGCTGACCAACCCAACCGTCACCAACTACACTGAGACGTTGCAGGCTGTGGGTACTGTGGGTGCATCAAGCACACTTGCACTGACAAACGGGACTGTGTTGACGGCCACATTGACATCTGCAACTGCTTGTACGTTCACCATGCCTACAGCAACCGCAGGCAAGTCATTTATTTTGATCTTGACCCAGCCATCGTCGGGTACTGCAACAACAGCGACATTTACTGGCGTCAAGTGGCCTGCTGGTAGCGCCCCAACAATCACTGCAACTTTATCTGCTGTGGACATCTTGTCGTTTGTTTCAAATGGCTCATTCTGGTATGGCAGTGCGGCACAGGCGTTTGCATAATGTTTGGCGCACTCAATTATTTTCTTACTGGCGCTTCTTTTGGTAGCGGGCCAGTTCCACCAACAGCAACTCAAAAAGGTATTTTTGGGTATGGTCTCAATGGTTCAACTTATTACTCAATAAGCAATCTTGTCACCAGTGCTGGAGTTATTGGATCAAATGAAAGTTCTGTTGGAACAACAAGAGCTTATCTTGCCGCTTGTAGTTATGGCGGTGATAAGGGCATATTTGGTTATGGGTATAACAGTGCTAGTGGTAGCCTATCAATGACCAACAAAGTTAATAATACTGGTGGCGTCAGTAGTGATACAACTGGGGTTGGAACAGAAAGAGACTCGCTTGCCGCTTGCGGATACGGCGGGGATAAAGGCATTTTTGCGTATGGCCTTGATTCCTCCTCAACCAACCTTTCAACAATTAACAGGGTTACCAATACTGGTGTAGTTGGTAATAATGCAACGGGAGTTGGAACAGCAAGATACCAACTTGCCGCTTGTGTTTACGGTGGGGACAAGGGTATTTTTGGGTATGGAACTGCTGGTGTTTCGTCTGTAACAACAACCAACAAGGTATCCAATACGGGAATTGTTAATTCTGATGTAACCAGTGCAGGGCCAGCAAGAACAGGTCTTGCCGCTTGTAGTTATGGTACAGATAAAGGTATTTTTGGTTTTGGTTATGATGGAGTAAGTTATTATTCAACAATCAACAGGGTTAGCAATACTGGTGTAGTCGCTAGTGAGGCTACAGGATCTGGCACAGCAAGAGCTTATCTTGCCGCTTGTGGGTATGGTGGAGACAAGGGTATTTTTGGATATGGAAATACTGGCTCTTCTGTTGTCTTGTTTGTTAGCAGAGTTTCCAATACTGGTGTAATGACTACTGGCACTTCCGCTCTTGGGACGGCGCGAGAATCTCTTGCCGCCTGCGGTTATTCATCAACAGCATAAAGAAAAAACAATGCCATCAAAATTAAATTCCGAGTTCAATTACCGATACCAAGTTGAAGGCAATACTCCTTGGGAGAAGATAAAAACACTTCAAGGCTTCCTTGAGGGTCGTGTCCGCGCCTCCGCACTTGAGCGTGTATCTGAACTGAAGTACAAAGCAAAGGTCGAAGAGATTGAGCATCTGAAGGATGTTGGTGCGGCCAAATACTTGGTGACACTTGCGCAAGCAGAATTGGTTGAGGTTGAGTCTGTCAAAAAAGCCGAAAAAGAAGCGTTTGAACTCAACAGGCAAGAGATTGCAATCCTTGAGAAGCTTCTTGCTGAACTGTATGAGATTGCTGAGCCAACCAGAATTAAGGGATATACAGACGAGCAGATGTTTGAGGCCAATGCCGCAAACGAGTTTACGGTCTGGGTTGCCAGAGAGATCCATGCTGAGATCTTGGCTACAGGCCATCCAAGTCCTGCCAAGTTGAGGAATGCGATGCTGTACCCCGGGGCCTTTGAGGCGCTCCAAAAGATTGGGTTGATCCCGCAAGACGCAACAATTATCATAGGAAATGTAGATCCTTTGAGGATTGAATTGGACTCAGCATCCCCACAACAATTGTTAATTGAAAAATGACAAAAGGACTTGGTCATGGACTCATTAGAAACAAAGCTTGCCGTGCATGAGGCTGTCTGCTCAGAGCGGTATCAAAGCATAGACCGAACTTTGCGTGACGGCGACAAGCGCATGACCAAGATTGAGTATCTGTTGTACGGTTTGCTTTTGGCCGTGTTGTTTGGCCCCGGTGTAGCGGCTGACTTTGTCAAAAAGTTTTTGGGGCTGTAAATTGACCCGATCACTATCCTCTTCGCCGCCAAAGCCTGCGTTACTGCAATCCGTGAAGGAGCCGAGCTTTATAGGCAATGTAAAGAGTCGTTCATGGACGTCAAGTCCACGGTCGATGAAATTGTCGGAGATGCCCAGCAGGTGCAGTCTTTTTGGAGGCGGCTCTTCGGAGCCAAGCCAGCCAGATCAGACGCAGTCCAGCCTG
>Ga0209298_10000576_pt1 | contig 24510 bp, 23 predicted proteins | sample S_140806_EF_Meta_FD_187325 | JGI IMG/M metagenome (GOLD analysis project Ga0209298, IMG submission 187325) | Freshwater microbial communities from Lake Simoncouche, Canada to study carbon cycling - S_140806_EF_MetaG (SPAdes) (version 2) | ecosystem: Environmental > Aquatic > Freshwater > Lake ...
CCGGCTCGAACGTGAACTGGAGGAGGCGCGTCGGCTCGGGCACTGGTTCACCGAGGAGGATCGCCAGCTCCTGCGTGAGCATGAGGCCCGCCAGGCCGCTGAGCGCCGTGGAGAGTTGGTGCGCCAGGCCGGTCGCAGCGGTGCCGTGGCTCTGTTCGTGATGGCCTGTGTGCAGCCCCTGCTGTGGCCCCTGGCCCTGGTGGGCGTTGTGAAGGCCTTTCCCCGCACCAGCCGCAGGCTCGGGATCGCCCTGCTGGGCCTCACCGGAGTCGCCTTGATCGGGGCCAGTGTGGCCCTGATGCAGGTGGGCCGGAGCCTGCTGACGCCGCCAGAGCAGGCGGTGCCGGCCCTCGCCCCGGCCCCACCGGTCTCGGGCGCCCCGAGCGCGAGCGATCCCGGGGCTCCCCAGCTTCCCGGTTCCTCCCTCGGCAGCGCCATCGCCGAGCGCCTCAGCCGCGCCTGCGATTACTGGACCCTCGAGGGCACCAGTCCGGATGGAACCGCCACCTACCGCAAGGGTCTTTACCGGAACTGGAATGGCCAACGCGTAATGGTGCTGCCCCGCAGCACCTGGAGCTATCTCGATGGCCGCGAGCGGAGCGCCCTGGCCGACCACCTGGCCCAGGACCGCGGCATCCGGGCCATCCATGTCGGGCGCGTGGTGCCCTCCACCGCCTTTGCCGGCAACACGATCACGGTCGATGAGCGCGTCTGGCCCTAGAACCATGGCCCACGACGATCGAGCCGCGCTTCCCCCATCCGGCCCGCAGGCTGCAGCCGCTCCTCCCCAGACCCTTCCCTCCGGGTCCCAGGAGCAGCTTGTGGCGCGCTACGGGGCCATCCTTCAAGCTGTGCGGGAGCGGGGCCTCGATCCACAGGTGGAGGAGGTGGCGGCCCTGCTGCCCCTGGCCCGCGATCCACTGCTTCGCGGGGAGATGGGGCGTCTGCTGGGCTTCTACCGGCTGCGTCGGGGTGACCATGCAGCCGCTGTGGCCCTCAGCGATGCTGCGGCCGACGATCTTGCCGACCACCCGGAGTTGGCTGCCGACTGCGTCTACAACGCGATCTTCGCCCTGTTCAACCTCGGCCGCCTCGAGGAGGTGGTTAGTCGGGCCCGGCAAGCACTGGCCAGCTTCGGCAACACCTTTCTCTGGCACAACATCCTGTCCACCGCCCTCGGTCACCTTGGCCGTCTCGAGGAGAGCCGCTGGCACGGGAGCCGCTCCCTGGAATGCAAGGACGCTCTCACGGCAGGGGTGCCGGGCCGGGATCTCCGCGGCTGTCCCCTGCCTTGCTTCGATCCGACCCGGCCGGAAGGTCAGATCATCAGTTTCTCGCTGTTTGGCACGGATCCCAAGTACGGCCAGGGGGCGGTGCGCAATGCCGAGGCGGCCCCCTTTCTCTATCCGGGCTGGACCTGCCGCTTTCACGTCGATGCCAGCGTGGACCCAGGGGTTGTGGAACAGCTCCTCCGCCACGGCGCCCAGGTGATCCGCATGGCGCCGGAGTGGCCAGCGGCCAGCCATGGCACCCTCTGGCGGTTCCTGGTGGCGGATGATCCCGGCGTGCGGCGCTGGATCGTGCGGGATGCCGATTCGCTATTGAACCTTCGCGAGGCCACGGCGGTGCAGGAATGGCTGGCCAGCGATCGACACTTCCACGTGATGCGCGATCACTTCGACCACAGCGAACTGGTGCTGGCGGGCCTGTGGGGTGGCGTGCATGGCGCCCTGCCCCCCCTCCAGCCCTTGATCCCCGAGTTTCTGGCCAGCCGACCCGGCGTGCTCAACCGCACCGCCGATCAGGAGTTGCTGCGCGAGGTGCTCTGGCCCACGATCCGAACCAGCGTGCTGATGCACGACAGTCAGTTCAGCTTCGGGGAACGGCGGGATTTTTCCCCGTTCGCGGTCCTTCCTGCTGGCGACCACCTCGGCTGTGACTGGCGTCAGATGGTGGGCATGGCTTCCCGCCCGGGAAGCTCGCCGCCAGCGGGGGGCGCCTAGAAGAACTCATCAAAGTTGTCGAAGTCGACCGCCTTGAAGTTGCCGGCCTCCACCTGCTGCATCAGCCGCACCAGCTGGACCCAGAGCGCGCCGGCTGTGGCGATGGAGAGCAGAAAGGCCACCAGCAGTGCCGTGCCGCCGCCAAAGCCAAACACCTGCAGGCTGCCGCCGATGAACAGGGTCACCCCCACCACCAGACCGATCCAGGGCAGCACCGTGGTGGTTCCGCTCAGGGGCAGTAGTGGCAGGCGGTCCTGCTTCCAGCCGTCGAGCCGGAGCTGCACCAGCTTGGAGAAGGTGAGGCCGCACACCAGGCCGATCGCCAGCCCAAGGCCTGCCAGAAAATAAGGAGGTTGCTGGATCTGGGCGAACTCCAACAGGATCTCGGCGTCATCGAGATCCCCATACAAACCGCTCGCTGCATCTAGGGCCGCCTCCTGGAGATTGAGGGGCGGCGCTGCCGTGCTGATGGTGGAGACCAGCAGGGCGGCAAGGGTGGTGGGCGGGGGAATCACGCGGCGGCGGCGGGGGGTGGCCCGACCTTAATTGGCTGCTTCAGGCCCTTACGCCGCCAGCGGATTGAGGCGGGCCAGCAGGCCGCCCGCCAGCCGCCGCGGCGAGAAGGTGCGCCGCACGAGGGCCAGAAGGGCCTGTAGGTCGTCGGTGTGGAGGCGATCGTTGGCCACCAGGCTGAGCAGCAGCCGCTGGCGCAGGCTGCTGCCCTCTTGGCCCAGCAGGAGCCTCAGGCCATCGCGGGCCACCGGCAGCAGATCCACCGCCGGGCCATCGCCCTCCACCACCGCCAGCAGGTTCTCCAACCGTTCCAGCCGCAGCCGGCCCTGGCGATCAAAGATCACCTCCAGCAGCTTCTCGCGCATCTCCGCGGTGTCGCCCGCCAGCAGGCGGCGGGCCACGTAGGGATAGGCCACGCGGATGATGCGGAAGTCGGGGTCCAGCCGCATCGCCAGACCCTCCTGGCTCACCACGGCGCGGATGATCAGGGCGAAGCGGGCCGGCACGCGGAACGGATAGTCGTACATCAACTCCGAGAAGCGATCGGTGATCGCCTTGAAGTTGAAGTTGCCCACGTTTTCGCCCAGGGCACCGCCGAGAACCTCGGCCAGCGCGGGCACGATCGGCGCCAGATCGGCCCGAGGGTTGAGGAAACCGAGGGCAACGAAATCGCGGGCCAGGGCTTCGAAATCACGATTGATCAGATGCACCACCGCCCCGGTGAGGGTGAGGCGATCGCCATCACTGATCGAATCCATCATGCCGAAATCGATATAGGCCACATGACCCAACCCCTTGGTCATGCCGTGCAGGGCGAAGAGGTTGCCCGGGTGGGGATCGGCGTGGAAGTAGCCGAACTCCAGGAGCTGTTGCAGGCCGGCGATCACACCGGTGCGGATCAGGGCAGCGGGATCGAGATGGTTGGCCTCCAGCTCCCGCCGGTTCTGCAGCTTGGTGCCCTCGATCCACTCGGTCGTGAGCACGCGGCGGCTGCTGAGGCTCCGCTCCACCCCGGGCACCGTCACCTCGGGATGGTCGGCGAAGAGGGCGGCGAAGCGTTCGGCGTTGTCGGCCTCGCGGCGGTAGTCGATCTCCTCGAAGAGGGTGGAGCCGAACTCATCGATAATCGCCCCCAGCCCGAAGCCCAGGTTCAGGGGCAGCAGCGGAGCCATCAGCACCGCCAGAGAGCGGATGATCACCAAATCGCGCCGCATCACGAACGGCAGCCGTGGCCGCTGCACCTTCACGGCCACCCAGCGGCCGTCATCGAGACGGGCCCGGTAGACCTGGCCGAGGCTGGCCGCCGCCACAGGAAAATCGGGGAACTCGGCGAAGAGTTGCTGGGCCGGTGCACCCAGCTCTGTTTCGATCAGGTTCAGAGCCACCGCATGGGGAAAGGGCGGCAGGTCGTCTTGCAGGCGGGTGAGTTCCTCAAGCCATTCCCGCTTCACCAGGTCGGGGCGAGTGGAGAGCGCCTGCCCCACCTTGATGAAGCAGGGGCCCAGGGCGCTGAGGGTGGACAGGATGCTCCGGGCCAGCCGCTGTTGCACGCGGGGATCGGGGCTGCTCGATTGGGCCACCAGGGTGATGGCCAGCCAGCCGAGGCGGCTGATCACCTCGGTGAGCCGGCTGATCCAGATCCAGGGGCGCAGGATCAGCCAGCGCAGGTCGGCGTCGGGGTCGTAGCGGGGCGCATCCCCGGCTGGATCGACGGGGCGCACGAGCGGCACATCGACTGGGAACTGAATGGGGGTGGGGGGGGCCGCATCGGCGACCGCTGGGGCGGAGGTGGGCAACGCTGCGGGGGCCGGCACCAGGCCGGTGACTGGTCAGACTCTAGAAACCGCAAGCCTGTCTCCATGAGGGAGCTCCCCGAATGGTCCCTGTTCCGGCTGCTGCGGGATGCCGGCGGGCGCGGTGGTCTGGATCTGCATCTACCGGCCCATGGGCGGGGCCGCGGCCTGGCCCCGACGCTGCGTTCCCTGCTGCGCCGACCGCCCGGCAGCTGGGATCTCCCTGAACTTCCCGCATTCGGTGGCCCCCTAGAGCCGGAGGGTGCGGTGGCCGAGGCCCAGGCTGCCTCTGCCGCCCTGCTGGGGGCCGAGCGATGTTGGTTTGGGGTGAATGGCGCTAGCGGCCTGCTCCAGGCCGCCCTGCTGGCCTTGGCACCCCCGGGCGCCCGCGTGCTGCTGCCCCGCAACCTGCACCGTTCGCTGCTGCATGCCTGTGTGTTGGGGGAGATCGAGCCGCTGCTCTTCGATCTCCCCTTCGATCCCCTCACCGGCCTCTGGCTGCCGCCCACCGCGGCCCACTTAGCGCAGGTGCTGGCCGCCGCCGCCCCCTATCGCCCCGAGGCCGTGGTGCTGCTGGATCCCACCTACCAGGGGTTCGCATCCGACCTCCCGGACTTGGTGGCCCTGATCCATGCCCACGGGGGCTCTGGTTTGCCCGTGCTGGTGGACCAGGCCCATGGTGATGGCGCCGCCCTGGCGGCTGGGGCCGATCTGGTGGTGCTCTCGCTCCAGAAGGCCGGTGGCGGCCTGGCTCAGAGCGCGGCCCTGCTCGCCCAGGGCTCTCGCATCGAGCCGGCCCGCCTGGAGCGGAGCCTGCTTTGGCTGCAGACCTCCAGCCCCAGCGCCCTGCTCTTGGCCTCCACCGCCGCTGCCCTGGCTCATGGACGCAGCGATGCCGGGATGCGGCAGCGCCGCAGGGCCGTCGGACGCGCCACACGGCTGCGGCAGCGCCTGGAGGGGCTCGGCTTCCCCCTGGTGGCCAACCACGATCCGTTGCGGCTGGTGCTGGCCACCGGACCGCTGGGGATCCGCGGCACCGAAGCCGATGGCTGGCTGCTGGAGCGCGGGGTGGTGGCCGAGCTGCCTGAGCCGGGAGCCCTCACCTTCTGCCTAGGGCTGGCCCCACCGGCCGCCCTGGAGCGGCGATTGCCGCCCTGTCTTCTGGATCTGCGCCAGAACCTCGGTGGCCCACCCCTGCCGCCCTTCGCGCCGCCCCCCCTGCCCTTGGTGGCGGTTCCGGAGCTGGCGGTCGGCCTGGCCTGGCGGTCGCAGGCTCAGGAGGTGCCCCTGGCGCAGGCGATCGGCCGGATCGCGGCGGAGCCGCTCTGCCCCTACCCACCAGGCATTCCCCTGTTGATCCCCGGCGAGCGGATCGATGCGCCCCGGGCCGTCTGGCTGGAGGGTCAGCGGGCTCTGTGGCCCGGGCAGATCGCTGATACGGTAAAGGTTGTGGCCCTTGCGGTTGGGCCTGGAACGAGCGGTCGATGACGCACTCTCCACCGGCTGACCCGCTCCGCCCGATCGGTTCCTCCGGGTCCGGCCTGCCTGCCCCGCTGCTGTCCCCCTACGGCTGGGACTTTGTGACGCCCGGCCTGCCCGATGCGGCCTTCGAAGACGCCCCAGGGTTCAGCCCCACTCCCATGGAGCTGCGGGTGATGCTGCTGGCCCATCTGCGGCCGCGGGCCGACTCCCTGGTGTGGGATGTGGGGGGGGGCACCGGCGCCCTAGCCCTGGAGATCGCCCGCCTGATGCCCGCCGGAGCGGTTCACACCCTTGAGCGCGACCCCGAGGCGATCGAACTCTTGGAGCGCAACCGCCTGCGCTTCGGAATCGGCAACCTTCACATCCATGCCGGCCGGGCCCCGGACGATCTCCCCCAGCTTCCCTCCCATCCCGACCGGGTGCTGCTGGAGGTGGGAAGGCCCCTGGGGGATGTGCTGCGGGCGGTCTGGGACGCTCTTCAGGAGCAGGGCCGCCTGGTGATCAGCACCACCAGCCTGGAGGGGCTGGTGGATGCCACCGATACCCTGAGCCAGCTCGGGGCCCTTGACGTGCAGGTGGTTCAGGCCACGGTGCACCGCATGCAGCGCCGCGGCAGCCAGGCCAAACTGGCCGCTGCGGAGCCCCTCTTCGTGATCGCCGCCGAACGTTGATTCCCCGCCCCCGCTCCGCCACCTCTCTGGCCCGTCTGGCCAGCGGTTGGGCCGCCGGTGGGTTCGGCTTCCTGGTGGTGATGCTGGGGGGTTGGTGGTTCACCCTGGCGGTGGGGGTGATCGTGCACCTCGGCCTGCTCGAGTTCTTCCGCATGGCCCGCTTTAAGGGGATCCGTCCGGCCACCCGCACCACCCTGGTGGCGGTGCAGTTGCTGCTGGTCACCACGCAAGCGGCCGCCGGCAGCGGCTGGTTCGTCCCGGAGGTGGCCACGGATGTGGCCGCCGCCGTGCTGCCGGCTAGCGGCGCGGTGATCTGCGGCTGGCTCTTACTCCAACCCACCACGGGCACGATCGCCGACATCGCGGCCTCGATCTTCGGACTCTTTTATCTGGGCTTTCTGCCCAGCCACTGGATCAAGCTGCGGGACCTTGCCGATCCGGCCCTGGCCCCCTCCCTGACCAACGCCACCCTTCCGGGCACCTCCTGGCCCTGGACCAGTGGGCTTGCCCTCACCCTGCTGGCCTGCTTCCTGATCGTGGCGACCGATCTTGGGGCGTATGCCATCGGCCGGCGCTGGGGCCGCCATCCGCTGTCTCCGATCTCACCGGGCAAGACCGTGGAAGGGGCCCTCGGCGGCATGGTGTCCGCGCTGCTGGTGGGAGCCGCGGGGGGCGTCTGGCTTGGTTGGCACTGGGGTGCGTTGGTGGGGGGCCTGCTCGGAGCGGTGGTGTCGGTCTTCGCCCTGGTGGGGGATCTCACCGAATCGATGATGAAGCGCGATGCCGGCCTCAAGGATTCCGGCGATGCCATCCCCGGCCATGGGGGCATTCTCGACCGGATCGACAGCTACCTCTTCGTGCCTGCGGTGGTCTATTCCGTGGTCACCTTGGTCTATCCCCTCGTGGAACGGCTGTCCTAGGCAGGCCGATGGTCGCGCCTCAGTCCTTCTGCTCCTCGATGGCGGCCACCGTGCCGTCCCCCCGCGTGCGGCAGAGGCCGATCGGCGCAGGTGCGGGCCGGCCGTGCAGCATCCAGCCGAACTGGAGTCCTTCCCGACGCACCGCCGCGGACCCCAGGTCGCCGCTTTCGATGGCGATCCTCAGGCCCGGTGTCAGCCAGATCTCCAGGCTGGCTGGGTCGGCGGCATAGCGGCTGGCCAGCGACGTTCGGCAGGCCTGGGTGCCTCCGGCCACCAGGGCATCCACGGCGGCATCGGCCCCGGCTGCGGTCAGGTCGACGGTTCTGCCGGGGCCGGCGGCCAGCCCCAGGGCGACCCCCAGGCCGATGGCTAGCAGGCCGGTGCCGGTCGTTGGGAGTCCCAGCTGGAGGGCCCAGGTCTGGTTCACAGGGGGATGGCCAGCCATTGGGTGCAGCGCATCGGCGTCACTCTTTCACCATGGCATCCAGCCTGCCGCTGATGGTCTGGGCTCCTAGGGGGAAACCCGAGCTTCGCCCAGGAGTTGCAGCAGCCCGGCGCCGATCTGGGCCTGCTCGATCCGGATGGCGGGATCCATCGGCAACCGGGCCAGGGCGCCGCCATCGAGGCTCTGGACCACGAGGTTGCCCTCCAAGGCCTGCACGCTGGTCGGTACCTCCAAAGGCTTTCCGCTGCCGGAGCCATGGGCGATCAGCACAAGCCGCTCCTCCTCAATCCTCAGCCCCGCCAGGGGGCTGAGGCCTAGAATCTCCTCCGCCAGGCCATCGCCGACGCTGCGCCAGGAGGGTGTGGCCAGGGACACCCCGAGGTCGGGGCCGCTGAAGGCCACGGTGCCCCGCACCTGGAAGGGTTGCTCCAGCTTCAGGCTCTGGCCCCGCAGCAGGGGCCCCATGCGCACCCGGATCACGCCGCTGGCCAGCTCCACCCGGTCGAAGCGCAGGTTCTGATACACCACCCGACGTGCCCGAAGACGCACCCCCTCCAGGCGACCCCGCATCAGCTGGGCCGCCGACCCCTCCAGCTGGATCTCGAGCCCCTCGATTGCGGTGCACTGCTGCCGTAGCCACAATTCCAGGCCCCTCGAGAGCAGCCCCAGCAGCGGCCCCGCCGGTGTCAACGGCTCGGCACCGGTTGGGGGGAGGGTGTCCATGGGGGAGCAGGGGATTGGGGCTCTCTTAACAGAGAAGGGAAAGGGCTCACTCCATCCGGGCCCGGCGGGCCGCCAGGAAGGCTTCCACCGCGCTCACGCCGGCCAGCAGCAGCAGTCCCCCCAGCCCCACCAGGCGCGTGCGCGGATCGATCTCGGAGGGGTCGGGCTGCAGCCGGGCCCCGAGCAGGAACCATGCGCTGGAGAGGCCCGTGGTGATCCACCAGGCCCGCCAGCGGCGTTGATACAGGTAGCCGGCCCCCAGACCGGGCAGCACGTTGAGTAGCGCACCGAGCCAGGGGGCCGAAGCGGCCAGCACGGCTTTCCGGTCGGGGCCGTGGCCTTCGGGGGGCACCGAGTTGGTGGGCAGTTCCGGCATGGGGGCAGACTTTTCGGTTGGGTTGGGTGCCGGGGATCCCGGGTGGCGCCCATGCTGGCGCCTCACTCCCCCCAGCGGCGCAGAAGGTTGCTGTAGCTGCGGCTGATCAGGTCGAACACCTCACTCTTGCCCTCCCGCTGGAAGAGGCCACGGCGGGCCGTGTCGAGATCGAAGAGGATCTCGCGCTGTTCGGCATCGCGCACCCGGCTCTGGATCCAGCCCACCGCCACGAGCCTTTCGCCGCCGGTCACGGGCGCCACCCGATGCAGCAGGGTGCTCGGATACACGAAGGCGCTGCCGGCCGCCAGCCGCACCTCCTCCTCCCCGGCCGGCGATTCGAGCATCAGGCCTCCGCCGCTGTAGGCGGCCGGATCCTGCAGGAACAGGGTGAAGGACACATCCGCCCGCCCACCGGCCATAAAGGCGTTGTCGACATGGCGCCCATAGCCTTCGCCGGGTCCGCAGCGGCTGAAGAGCAGCCCGTGGATCCGCACCGGCAGGGCGGCCGCCTGGAGCAACGGATGGGCCTCGAGGCTGGCGGTCACCTGAGCGGCCAGCCGCTGATGCAGGGGGGAGGCGCGGTCGAGTTGCCGGTTGTGCTTCACGCCGCGGGCATGCCAGCCGGCGCTCTCATGGCCGGGCCGCCAGTCGGCATGGGGCGTGAGGAGCTCGTTCCGCAGGCTTTCCAGGGCCTGGGAATTGAGCACGGCATCGAGCTGGAATCGCATGGTGTTGGGGAACAGGTGAGACCTGAAAAGGTGATCAATGGCACAGGTATCGGTTGCATCCTGGCCCCGGTTCCCGGTGCCGCCTGCCAAGAATGGCCATCGTTCCTGAGACCTGCCTTGGATCGTTCCCGCATTGCCCTCTTTCTTGCCACTGCCGGCTTGGTGGCCATGGGCGGTGGCTGCGCCCGGGTGCCCTCCGGGGATGGCGGTCCGGGTCCGGCGGAGATGGGGAAGCCCGCCGTGGCGCCGCCTGCGGTTCCCGTTTCGCCCCGGCCCGCACCCAAGAAGCATGGCGGTGAGGGCGGCGAAGGTGGAGAAGGCGGCGAAGGCTGAGCCCGTAGGAGCTCAGGCTGCCTCTAGGGCACGCCGTAGGGTGACTAGCCGACGGCCGTTGACACCCAGGTCGGAGTCACCGACGCGGGACAGCGAGCGTGCCTCGATTACCCCGTCGGCCGATGCGGCGTGGAGTTCCAAGTCGTCCACGAAGCCGAAGATGCGGCTCGTGGCGGTGGCGTGGATGTAGCCGGATCCCGTTTCCACGATCTCAACACCCTCCAGGGCCAGCACCGCGGGCAGGAGCCTTTCCAGGGCGGCGGCAGGATCCGCCACGGACCAGTCTTCCCGGGCGCAGTGGGCGGGAGTCGGGCAGGGTGACAAATGCTCCTGGTGCAGGCCCAGGTCGGCCGGAGCAGGCCCTTCCAGGTGGAGGAGGGATGCCTGGGCGGCGCCGGGAGCGGTGAACACGAGGGCCAGGAGCATCCCCAAGATCAGCGTGAATCCCACTAGCCAGGGCACCCGCCGCCCGCCGCTGGCGCGTGTCCGTTGTACAGCCGCTTGGGGGGGCGTGAAGGGTGCAGGGACCGTGGGCATCGTTCAGCCTGGTTCGGATTCCAGCCAGCATGCAGCCACCGCCTGGGGTTGGTCGACGTGAGGCAGGTGCCCGCACTCGTCCAGTTCCCTCAGCCGATCTCCGAGCAGTGCCTGGGCGGCGCGTTTCTGAGGTGGTCGCAGGATCCGGTCTTCCCGGCCCCAGAGCACTTGCAGGGGCTGCTCCGGCAGGGGGTCGCCGCAACCGGCGAACCCACCGGAGCGGGCAAAGCGACCCAGGGCCTCGCCCCAGCCGGGTGTGGCTAGATGCAGGGAGGCGATCTCCAGTTCGGCGGGTCCGACGGCCGAGTCCGGATCGGCGAAGGCGGAGCGGCACAGTCCCCGCCGAACCCCCGGCCGCCCTAGGAACCAGACCCCTAGGGCATCCAGGCCAGGCGGGAGGGGCATGGGGCGACCGGTGAGCCCCGCCGGGGATAGCAGTAACAACCTCCCCACCCGCCCGGCATGGCGGCGGGCCAGTTCGACGGCCACGGACCCACCCATCGAGGCTCCGATCAGTCCCACTGGTTCGTGGATCCCCTGGCGCAGCAAGGCCTCCAGGAGGGCATCGAGATGGGCCAGGACAGCGGCTGGGGAAAAGCTGCCATCGACGGGGCGAGGGCTGAAGCCAAAGCCGTAGAGGTCGGGGATGAGCAGCCGGTGGTGGGGGGCCAGCAGGGGAGCGAGGCGGCGGAACTCCAGGAAGGAACTGTCGAAGCCGTGGAGCAGCAGCAGCGGCGGGCCCTGGCCAGTCACCGCCACGGGCCAGCGGTCAGGCAGTCCCTCCAGTTCCCACCATTGGACCGCCTCGGCTAGTTCCCGGCCCTGAGGGTCGAGCAGGGTCCTTGCTGCTGACTCAACGAGCTGGCGGCCATCGCGGACCGTTGGGGTTGTGCTCATGCAGGCTGACGCTCGACTGTGGTGCTCACCAGGGCCGCCAGCAGATCGTCGGGGGTGACCTGGAAGGGCAGGTTGTGGAGGTCGGAATCCTCCCGGCAGGCGAAGGAGCACACCGCCTTGAGATCGCTGAGGCTGGCGGAGCCCAGGCCCAGGTCGCCGAGACTCAGGGGCAGGGCAAGGGAGCGGAAGAAGGGAAGCAGCTGGCGCCTGGCCTGGGCCGCCAGTCGGTTGCCCCCCACCAGCTCCTCGAGCCGCAGTTGCACCAGCACGCCGAAGCCCACCTTTTCGCCGTGAAGGCTGCCATGGGAGACTTCGAGCTGGGTGAGGCCGTTGTGAACGGCGTGGGCTGCCACGGTGCGGCAGCGGGCCCCCCCCAGGCCACCGACTAGGCCGGCGGTCAGGGCCGAGGCCTCAGCCACCCGTTTCCAGGCCGCCCCGCCTGGGTTTGCCATCGCCTCCTGGCCCTCGAGCAGCAGCTGGTCCCGCAGGATTCGGGCCATTTGCACGGCCTGGTGCACGAGGCCGTCTTCGCTGTCACCGCTGCTCACCGAGGCCTCGTACCACTTCGCCATGGCATCGGCGATGCCGCTGGCCAGGGTGCGGGCTGGCGCCTGGACCACCAGGGCATGGTCGAACACCAGCAGCTCTGGACAGCGCCTGAGGGTGACGTCTTGGGCAAAGGCGCCGTTTGGGGAATAAAGGTTGGCCAGCGCCGTCCAGCCGGCGCAGGTGGCGGCGCTGGTCGGCACGGTGACGCAGGGGAGGTCAAGGCGATCGGCGAGCAGCTTGCCCGCATCCAGCACCTTGCCTCCTCCAGCGGCGATCACGAGGTCGCAGGCAGGGGTTTCCGCCAAGGCGCTGATCCGGGCCAGATCCTCCTCACAGCAGTCGTGCTGAAGGCTGGCTGCAAGTGGCCTCAGCCCGTGGCGGCCGAACTGCTCGAACAGCCCTTCGCGGATGAATGCGGTGCCGGCACTGCGACCGAGCAGCAGGGGGCGGTGGCCGAGCCGAGCGATGGCGTCGATCGCATCTGGCCAAAAAACATCACCGCGCCACACATGGGCCGGGGCGATCGCCTGGGTGGTGGTGGAGGTGCCCATGGTCTGGCTGGCTGGTGAGCCCTAGTTGGGGCACAGGTGGTTGAGAAATTTTGGGTTGAGGAGATTGGAGAAGAACGTTTTCGACAGATCCATGGCTTCGGTGAGCTCAACTCCCACAAAGCGGGCGCCGTGAATGGAATTCAGCCACGCCACACGGCATGGGGAGGTGATGGATTGCTCTTTCTCTGGCCAGAGAAAACGAACCTGTAGGTCGTCCTCATCGCTGAGGTTGCTGGCCTCTTCGCTGAAACAGAGACAAGCACCTGAGGCGCTCACATCCCAGAGATAGCCCACGTGGCAGAAGCTGGAGGTGAACAGCTCTGCCTTGAGCACAACACTGGAAAACGGGATGAGATGACGATCTTCGCGCCGGGGGATCGGGGGTGGGCTCATCAGTGCGGATGACTTCAAGCTGAGGCCCCGGCCAATTCGGGAATGGCAATGGTCTCCACCTGTTTGCGGATCACCACCTGTTTCTCAGCATTGACATCCACCAATGCCGCATCACCTTCACCAAGTCTGCCGGAAAGGAATTCTTCGGCAAGACTGTCTTCAAGCAGACGCATCACGGCCCTCCGCAGTGGCCGAGCCCCGTAGCTGGGATTGTAGCCCTCCTCAACGAGTCGCTCTTTGAAGGCTTCCGTAACCGAGAGGGTGATGCCCTTCTCCTGCATGCGGCCAAACACCTCGCGCAGCATGATTTCGGCGATGTCCTTCACCTCGTCGCGGCTGAGCTGACGGAAGACGATGATCTCATCAAGGCGGTTGAGGAACTCAGGCCGGAAATACTGCTTGAGCTCTTCATTCACCAAGGAGCGGATGCGGTTGTAGTTGGTCTCGTCGGCGTCGCCGCCGCCGAACTCAAAGCCAAGACCTCCACCGCCTTTTTCGATCACCTTCGATCCGATGTTCGAAGTCATGATGATCAGGGTGTTCTTGAAGTCCACCGTGCGTCCCTTGGAATCGGTGAGGCGGCCGTCTTCCAAGAGTTGCAACAGGAGGTTGAACACATCGGGATGGGCTTTCTCGATTTCATCGAAGAGCACCACAGTGTAGGGACGGCGCCGTACCGCCTCGGTGAGCTGGCCGCCTTCGTTGAAGCCCACATAGCCCGGAGGGGAACCGATCAGCTTGCTGACCGTATGCCGCTCCATGAATTCGGACATGTCGAGGCGGATCATGGCTTCCTCACTGCCGAAGAAATAGGCGGCCAGTGCCTTGGTGAGCTCCGTTTTGCCAACACCGGTGGGGCCGGAGAAGATGAAGCTTGCGATCGGGCGGTTGGGGTTCTTCAACCCGACCCGAGCCCTGCGGATCGCCCTAGAAACAGCCTTCACGGCTTCGTCTTGGCCGATCAGACGCTGGTGGAGGGTTTCCTCCATGTTGAGCAGTTTCACTGATTCGCTCTCGGTGAGCTTCTGCACAGGCACGCCGGTCCAGGAGGCCACGATCTGGGCGATGTCTTCCTCAGTGACGACCGGATTCCGCTCGATAATGGCAGCTTCGCTGGCTTCGGTTCCACCCGTAGCGGCGGCTGCCGTATCCGGGGTCTCACCGCTTTCGCTGGTTTCGCCATCGCGGCGGGTCTGGAGGATGGAGCGGATCTGCTCGCGCAATTCCACTTCCCTGTCGCGCAGTTCTCCAGCCTTGGTGAAGTCCTGATCGCGAACGGCGTCCTCCTTTTCCTTCTGCACGGCCCGTAGTTGCTTATCCACTTCCTTAGCGGCAGGCGGCAGCTTGGAGTTCATCAGCCGCACCCGACTACCCGCCTCATCGATCAGGTCGATGGCTTTGTCCGGCAGGAAGCGGTCGGAGATGTAGCGATCGCCGAGGGTGGCGGCGGCCACTAACGCCTCATCGGAGATCTTCAGCCGGTGGTGCTGCTCGTAGCGCTCGCGCAGACCCCGCAGGATCTCGATCGTGTCGACCACGGAGGGCTCACCCACCATCACCGGCTGGAAGCGCCGCTCTAGGGCCGCATCCCGCTCGATGTGTTTGCGGTACTCATCGAGGGTGGTGGCCCCGATGCACTGGAGTTCGCCGCGGGCAAGGGCGGGCTTGAGGATGTTGGCCGCATCGATGGCGCCCTCGGCGGCACCGGCGCCAATCAGGGTGTGAACCTCGTCGATCACGAGGATCACGTTCCCTGCGGAGCGGATCTCTTCCATGATCTTCTTGAGACGTTCCTCGAACTCACCGCGATACTTGGTGCCAGCCACCAGCAGGCCGATGTCAAGGGTGAGGACCCGCTTGTCCTCAAGGATGTCAGGGATATCACCCTGGGTGATTCGCTGCGCGAGACCCTCAGCGATGGCGGTCTTGCCGACGCCCGGTTCGCCGATCAGCACGGGGTTGTTCTTGGTGCGGCGACCGAGGATCTGGATGACCCGGTCAATCTCGTTGTGGCGGCCCACCACGGGATCCAGCTTGGCTTCGGCCGCCATCTGGGTGAGGTTGGTGCCGAACTCGTCGAGGGTCGGGGTCTTGGTGGACCCTTTGCCGCCACCGCCGGCGGCCACCTCGGCAGTCTCCCCGAGCATGCGGATCACCTGGGTGCGGACCTTGGCGAGATCAACCCCGAGGTTCTCCAGCACCCGGGCGGCCACGCCCTCGCCCTCGCGGATGAGGCCGAGCAGGAGGTGTTCGGTGCCGATGTAGTTGTGGCCAAGTTGGCGAGCCTCTTCCAAGGAGAGTTCGAGCACCCGCTTGGCCCGCGGGGTGAAGGGAATCTCCACCGCCACGAAGCCGGAGCCCCGGCCGATGATCTTCTCCACCTCGACCCGAGCGTCCTTGAGGTTGACCCCCATTGACTTGAGGACCTTGGCGGCTACACCGGTGCCTTCGCCGATCAGCCCGAGCAGGATTTGCTCCGTTCCCACGAAGTTGTGACCCAGCCGTCGGGCCTCCTCCTGGGCCAGCATGATCACCTTGATGGCCTTCTCGGTAAACCGCTCGAACATGGGCCGGGGCCTGGTGCAGTGAAACCAACCTATCAGGATTGAAGCGCCGCGTGGGTTGCCGTTGGCACCATTCCAGCCGTTGCAGTGATGGCAAGGGATCTGGCTGTTCCTGGCATAAATCAAGACCCCGATATTGGCTTCGGGGTTAACACAAACTGCCGGTTTCCCGTACCGATGCCCCAGGAACCAGCCTGAGCCATTGGATCAGGGCATCGTCGCCATTTCGGTAGTAGGCGCGACGGATCCCCGCTTCCTGGAAGCCGGCCGCGGCGTAGAGCCCCCTGGCGGCTTCGTTGGGAGCGGCCACCTCCAGGGTGGCGTGACGCGCGCCAGCCGCCTGGCCGTGGGCCAGCAAACCCGCCAGCACCCCACGACCAAGGCCTCGGCGCCGGAAGCCAGGATCCACCGCCACCACGGTGATGTGGAGTTCGTCGAGGATCAGCCAGCCACAGGCCATGGCCCGAAGGCCGGCTTCCCGCCAGATCCCGAGCCCCGGCCTGTTTTCTTCGGCCAGTTCACGGTGCCACTGGTCCTTGCTCCAGAGGCCGCCGAGGGCTCGCTGATCGAGATCCAGGCAGTCCGCCAGATCGTCCAACCGCAGCGGTCGGATCAGGCCCTGCCCAGCCTCCATTCGTGCTTCGCGATCCAAGCCGGTCCGGGTCGGGAAGATCCCTACGATTACGGATCCATTCTCTCCACCGGGATCGGGCCGCATCAGCCCGAACCCCGTAGCCCGACCACCATGGTGTCCATGTCAGCCCTCGACAGCGCCCCATCTGGCCTCGCCGGCGGCGAGGCTCCCACCTCGGCTGTTGTGGGACTCGACCCGTTCGAAGCCGGCCTGGATGTTGTCAGTCCGAACCGCAACCTCGCCCCCATCACCACAGGGCTTGACCAGGAAGGCAGCCTCGTGGTCGGCGGCTGCCGCCTCGAGGACCTGGCCCGCACCTACGGAACCCCGCTCTATGTGCTCGACGAAGCCACCCTCAGGGCCACCTGCCGGGCCTATCGCCAGGCCCTCGAGACCTTCTATCCCGGGCCTTCCCTGGCGCTTTACGCCTCCAAGGCCAACAGTTCCCTCGCCCTTACTGCCCTAGTGGCCTCCGAGGGCCTTGGGCTCGATGCGGTGTCCGCCGGAGAGCTGCTTACCGCCCTCCAGGGGGGGATGCCTCCGGAGCGGATCGTGCTGCACGGCAACAACAAATCCGAGGAGGAACTCGAGCTGGCACTGGCGCACCGCGTCACCGTGGTGCTCGACAACTGGCAAGACGTGGAGATCCTCAGTCGCATCGCTCCAGGCCGGCAGGCCCCGGTGCGTTTGCTGCTGCGCTTCACCCCCGGCATCGAGTGCCACACCCACGAGTACATCCGCACCGGCCATCTCGACAGCAAGTTCGGATTCGATCCCGACCAGCTGGAGCCAGTGCTCCGCCATCTGGCCAGCTGCAGCTGGGCCAGGCTGGATGGGCTCCATGCCCACATTGGCTCCCAGATCTTCGAAATTGAGCCCCACCGCGACCTGGCCGCCGTGATGGCCGACGCCCTCGCCCTGGCCCGCTCCCTCGGCCACCCCTGCTCTGATCTCAATGTGGGCGGGGGGCTGGGGATCCGCTATGTGGCCACTGATGATCCCCCGACGATTCAGGACTGGGTCCGCACCGTGGCCGACGCCGTGGCGGAGGCCTGCCGAGCCCGTGGTCTCAGCCTCCCCCGTTTGCTGTGTGAACCCGGCCGTTCCCTGGTGGCCACCGCCGGGGTGACCCTCTACACCCTCGGCAGCCGCAAGGAGATCCCCGGCATTCGCACCTATGTGTCCGTGGACGGGGGGATGAGCGACAACCCTCGGCCGATCACTTATCAATCGCGCTACACCGCCGTGCTGGCGGCCCAGCCCCTGGCGGCGGCCGACGGCTCCTTCACCGTGGCGGGGAAGCATTGCGAATCCGGCGATGTGCTCCTGCCGGACATCGACCTGCCGCAGCCGGTCGCGGGGGCCGTGTTGGCCGTGTTCGCCACCGGTGCCTACAACGCTTCGATGGCCTCCAATTACAACCGGATTCCCCGCCCGGCCACGGTGCTCGTGCACGGTGGCGAGGCGGAGGTGGTGCAACGGCGCGAACAGCCGGAGGAACTACTGCGCTACGACCTACTTCCACCCCATCTTCGGCCGATAACCTGATCTAGGGCACTGGCTGGCTGGCGATACGCAGTTAGCGGGGGCGCCTGACCTCAGCAGTGGAACGATTCACCCAGTGATCTGGCAGCCAACCGGCGATTTTCTTTTGCTGCTGGTGGATGTTGCCCTTGCCGGATCCATCGGAGTGCTTCTTCTTGGGAGGGTTAAAGAAGCCCGTACCCTCTGGCTGCTGAGGGGGTATCTCTTCTTGGTGGCCCTGGCGTGGATGGTGCAGCGCTATGCACCCCTTCCCCTCACCAGCAAGCTGATCGATGCCCTTGTGCTGGCCTGCAGCCTGGCCCTGGCGATCCTGTGGCAGGGCGATCTGCGCCGGTTGATGGAATTGCTCGGCACCGGCCGCATCGGGGTGCTGTTCGCTGATCGCAGCGGCGATCAGCTCACCTCCGGATCCGTGAGCACTCTTACCGAGGCGGCCGGGCGGCTGTCCCAGGCCCGGCGTGGGGCGCTGATGGTGCTGGATGTGGGCAGCGACCTGCGGCCGGAGGATTTCCTCAATCCCGGCATCCATCTCGATGCGCGCCTTTCAGTGGACCTGGTCTTGAATCTCTTCGCGGCCGATACCCCGCTCCACGACGGCGCCGTGCTGGTGCAGAAGAATCGGGTGGTGGCCGCCGGGGTGATCCTGCCCCTCTCCCGGCAAGGCCCGAACCGATTTGGTACCCGCCATCTGGCGGCTCTTGGCCTCACCGAGCGCTTCGACCGATGCCTGTGTGTGGTGGTCTCTGAGGAGACCGGCACCCTCTCCCTGGCCAGCCAGGGGCGGCTGGAGCGGCCGATCACCAGCAGCCGACTCCATGACCTGCTCACCGAGGCCCTGGCGGCGGCCGGCACGGCACCGGCAGGTCGTACCGTGGCCTTGGACCCGCCGGAGCCCCGCGGATGAGTCGCGCCCTGGCGACCACTCCCCTATCCCAGCGTCAGCCCCTGCCGCGGCAGCTGGATCCTGACCGTCTCCCCGCCCATGTGGCAGTGATCATGGACGGCAATGGTCGCTGGGCCCGTCAGCGGGGGCTGCCCCGCGTGATGGGCCATCGGGCCGGGGTGGAGGCCCTCAAGCGCACCCTCCGCCTCTGCAGCGACTGGGGCATCGGGGCCCTCACCGCCTACGCCTTCTCCACAGAGAACTGGAGCCGGCCCGGGGAGGAGGTCACCTTCCTGATGGCCCTCTTTGAGCGGGTGCTGGCTCGGGAGCTGGAGGCCCTGGAGAAGGAGCAGGTGAGGATCCGCTTCCTCGGAGATCTGGAGGAACTGCCTCAGGGTCTGCAGAGTCTGATTGCCGATGCCACCACCCGCACCGCTGCCAACACGGGCATCCACTTCAATGTGTGCACCAACTACGGCGGCCGCCGGGAGTTGGTGCGGGCCGCCCGCCGTCTGGCCGAGCAGGCTGCCCGGGGCGACCTGGATCCGGCCTGTCTTGATGAGGAGCGCTTTGCGGCCGAACTGCACACCGCCGGTGAACCCGATCCCGACCTGTTGATCCGCACCAGCGGCGAGCAGCGGATCAGCAACTTCCTGCTCTGGCAGCTGGCCTACGCCGAGCTCCACATCACCGATGTGCTCTGGCCCGATTTCGATGCCGAGGCCCTTCTTGCGGCCCTACTCGATTACCAGGGCCGTCATCGCCGCTTCGGAGGCGTCGAAACCACGCCATGATTACTCGCCACGACTGGACCCCGAGCGAAATCCAGGCCCTGCTGGATCTGCCCCTGATGGACCTGATCTGGCAGGCGCAACAGGTGCATCGGGCCGCCAACCCGGGCTACCGGGTGCAGCTGGCCTCGCTGTTGAGCGTCAAGACCGGCGGCTGCGAGGAGGACTGCGCTTACTGCCCCCAGTCGATGCACCACAGCAGTGATGTGAGCGGTCGTCCCGAGCTGGAGGTGGAGCCGGTGCTGGCGCGGGCCCGGGCCGCCCGCGACGCCGGCGTCCACCGCTTCTGCATGGGCTGGGCCTGGCGCGATATCCGCGATGGCGCCCCCTTCGAGGCGATGCTGGCGATGGTGCGGGGGGTGCGGGAGCTGGGGCTCGAGGCCTGCGTGACCGCCGGCATGCTCACCGGCCCTCAGGCCGCGCGGCTGGCCGAAGCGGGCCTCACCGCCTACAACCACAACCTCGACACCAGCCCGGAGCACTACGACCGGATCATCAGCACCCGCACCTACCAGGAACGGCTCGAAACCCTGGAGCGGGTTCGCACGGCGGGCATTCAGCTCTGCTGCGGCGGCATCATCGGCCTGGGCGAGAGCGGCGCCGACCGGGCTTCCTTGCTCCAGGTGCTGGCCAGCCTCGATCCCCACCCCGAGAGCGTGCCGATCAATGCCCTGGTGGCGGTGGAGGGCACCCCCCTGGAAGATCGCCCGGCGGTGGATCCCCTCGAGCTGGTGCGGATGGTGGCCACCGCCCGCATCCTGATGCCCCACAGCCGGGTGCGACTCAGCGCTGGCCGGGAGCAACTGAACCGAGAGGCCCAGATCCTCTGCCTGCTTGCCGGGGCCGATTCGATCTTTTACGGCGATACCCTGCTCACCACCGGCAATCCCGATGTGGCTGCCGACCGGGAGCTGCTAGCGGCGGCCGGGGTGCAGGTGGAGGCCGAGCCCGCCCTGGTGCGATGAGCCTGAGGGTGGCCGGCTTTTATCGCTTCGCGGCCCTGGTGGAGGCGGATCTGCCGGCTCTACGGGAGCGGCTTCTGGCTGTGGGGAATGCCGGGGAGGTGAAGGGCACCGTGCTGCTGGCCTGCGAGGGGGTGAACGGCACCGTGAGCGGTCCGGAGGCTGGTGTGGAGGCTCTGCTGGAGCTGCTGCAGCAAGCGGATTCCGGCCTGGCCTCACTGGAGGTGAAGCGCCACAGCACGGAAGTCCAGGCCTTTCATCGGCTCAAGGTGCGGATCAAGCGCGAGATCGTCACGATCGGCCGACCAGAGGTGGACCCCACCGCGGCGGTGGGCGCCTACCTGGACCCCCAGGACTGGAACGTCCTGATCGCCAACCCCGACACCCTGGTGATCGACACCCGCAATGCCTACGAGGTGGCCGTGGGGACCTTCGCCGGGGCCCTTGATCCCGGCACGGCCTCGTTCCGGGATTTTCCCGCCTGGGTGGAACGGGAACTCAGGCCCCTGGTGGAAGCGCGCCGGCCCCAGGCCCTGGCCCTCTTCTGCACCGGCGGCATCCGCTGCGAGAAGGCCACGGCCCATCTGATCCAGGAGGGCTTCGAGGGGGTGCACCATCTTCAGGGCGGCATCCTGCGCTACATGGAGACCGTGGATCCGGCCGAGAGCCGCTGGCAGGGCGAATGCTTCGTGTTCGATCAGCGGGTGGCGGTGAACCATCGGCTGGAGCGTGGCGATCACAGCCTCTGCCATGGCTGTCGCATGCCCCTGTCCCCTGCCGACCGTGAACTGGAGAGCTACCTGGAGGGCGTGAGCTGCCGCCACTGCGCCGATCGCCTCACGCCGGAGGATCGGCAACGATTCAGCGAACGCCAGCGTCAAGTGAACCTGGCCCGCCGGCGGGGTGAGGCGCACATCGGGAGGGAATTCCCACCCGGGCAACCCCCGCAGCAAAGCCATGGCTGAGCGGCTTCGCGGGGTCTCTCCCCAACCACCAACCCATCGGCCCCGCTGGCTGGCGAGTCTGCTGGCTTTGCTGCTCACCCTGGGAGTGGCCTTCTCGCTCCTCCATCACGGCGCCGCCGGAGCGGGCGATGGACGGGCAACCCTGAAACCCGGCGAAGGGCACCAGCCGCCGGCCATGCAACCGCAACCGGTGCGGCGCCGCGATCTCTACAGGCGCCTGGAGCCCATTCCCCCAGAGCTGGCCGCCGCACCGCGCATCCGCCTGGGGGTGCATCTGGAGAACGCCCACAACCTCTCGATCCCGGACCAGACCTACATGGCTGACGGCTGGTACTGGCTGGAATGGCCCGAGGCGGTGCAGCAACGGATCGAAGCCGAGCAGATCGACCCCGATCAGCTGGTAGAGGTGGTGAACAACATCGTTGGCTACGACTTCCATGTGGAAGCTGATAACACCGAACCGCAGCTGCGCCCTGATGGCAGCCGTTACCAGCTGTTCCGCTTCTCCGGCCACTTCTACATCGATGATCTCAATATGCGCCGTTCACCCTTTAACCAGCTCTCCCTGCCTTTGCTGTTCGAAACCCGCCCCCAATCCTTTGCCGTGGATGGTGAGGATCCCGTGCTTTTGGTGCCTGAGGCCAACCAGGAGGGTCTGGTGGGGGCCTATGCCTCGATCAGGGGCCATCAGGAAGTTGGCGTGAATATTCAACCTCTGATTCATACCTACCCCACCGATTTCGACGACCGCGCCACCCGTGCTTTCTCCATGACTGAATTGCGGGTTTACTACCGCATTCCCCGATTCACGGCCTTCCTACAATGGCTTTTGCCGCTGCTGATCGTGATGGCGGTCGTGTTCCTGGCCCCGAGTCTGGAGGCTTCCCTCGGCGAATTGCGGCTGGCCATTCCCTCAACCGCCCTGCTGACGCTGGTGGTCATGCAGCAGACGTACCAGGCCGAATTACCGCCTCTCCCCTACCTCACCTTCCTCGACATCATCTACGCCTACTGCTACCTGATCGCAATCGCCCAATTTGTTTTGTTTGTCTGGGGCATCAATGTCCTTGCCGTCGACGAGGCCGCCGTTTCCAATGAAACCGTCGATCAAGCCGCACCGGCGGCTGAATGGATGCATCGGCGAAGGATCGATCTTGCCGATCGCCGCTTTCAGCAGATCTCCCTGGCCGGCCTGGCGGCGGTGTTGATCCTGGCCTATCTCGTTTGATCATGGCCGCTCCGATGGCGCCAAGGCCAGATGAGGAGGCAGCGATCCTCTGGAGTTTCCGCCGCTGCCCCTATGCGATCCGCGCTCGCCTCGCCCTGGCCGCCGCCGGGGTTGGGGTGGAGGTGCGGGAGGTGAACCTTGGGGCCAGGCCCCCGGAGTTGCTGGAGCTTTGGCCGCCGGCCACGGTGCCGGTGTTGAAGCGTCCCGATGGCCCGCCGCTCACCGAGAGCCTCGATGTGATGACCTGGGCCCTGGAACAGCGCGACCCCTATGACTGGCTGCGTCGGGCGGAGCGGGGGGAGGCTGCCGGTGAGCAGCGGCGGCGGATGGCGGAGCTGGTGGCGGAGAACGATGGGCCTTTCAAGCACCACCTCGACCGCTTCAAGTACGCCAGCCGCTACCCCGCCAATGATCCTGGGGCCCATCGTGAGGCGGCCCTGGCCATCCTGCGCGGCTGGAATGTTCGGCTGGAGCGCTTCAGCGGGGGCGGTGAACCGGGCTGGCTGCTGGGCGGACGCTCCTCCCTGGCCGACTGGGCCCTGCTGCCCTTCGTGCGGCAGTTCCGGCTGGCCGATCCGGCCGGATTCGACGGTGCCCTTGGCATCGGGGCGCTGCAAGTCTGGCTGGCCCGCTTCGAGGCGGGAAGCGAACTGGCGGAGGTGATGGCACCGCCCCTGGCTCCCCGCCACCCCTGGCGCTCTCCGAGCTGGCTCTACCACCTGGCCCTGGCCGATGAGTGGCAGCAGGCCTTGGCGGAGGGGGTGTACCGGCGCTCAACACGGGGCCTGGGCCTCGAACAGGTGGGCTTCCTGCACGCCAGCTTTGCCCACCAGATCGCCGCCACCTACGAGCGCTTCTACGCCGACGCCGGTCCGGTTCGCTTGCTCAGCCTTGATCCCAAGAGGTTGGCGGCCGCCGGCCTGGAGGTGCGGGAGGAACCGGCGCCGGAGAGCGGCGAGCTGTTCCCGCATCTCTATGGCGGTCCGCTGCCCTGTGGGGTCGTGGTGGCCGCTGAGCCCTACCGGCCATGAGCAGCGTTGTTCCCGCCTTGCCATCACCTCCCACCCTGAGCCTGCAGCGGGTGGAAGCGCTTGCGGCCAAGCGGGGCCTCAAGCTGCGCCTGCGGGCCCCCCGCCGCCTAGGGGTGTGGAGCTTCCAGGTGGTGGTGGCTCGGCCCCTCGCCACTGACCGAGCCGAACTGTTGGGAGAACTCAAGGGCTGGTCTCTGCCGACCCCCGCCGGCCTGCAGCTCGACACGATGCGGGTGCAGGGCCAGGACACCGCCGGGGTCGGCCTGCTGATCTGGGCCGCCACCTTCTCCTGGGCCCTGGAGAGCACCCCCTGCCGCAGCGCCCGGCTGCTGGCCATCCGCGACGGCGACCGCCAGCACCGCTGCCTGGTGCGCTATTTCCAACGGCTGGGCTTTGGGCCGGTGCGGGAGGTGGGGGCCGGCCTCACCGACCTGCCGCTCCGCATGGTCTGGGGGGGCTCCGGCCTGCTCATGCGGGGCGACTGCGCCGAAGGGCTGGAGCGCTGTGGCCGGCTGCTTGGCGCTTGAGTCGGCCGTGCTGGGCTGGTCAGCCCCCAGGCCTGAGCTGGGGGGGCAAGGGTTGGCAAGGCAGCTCCAGGCTGGGATAGGGCAGGGGCGGCCCATCGCCAAGGCTGGCCTGGGCGGCACGCCAGAGGGCCGGTTCGGCGGTGGAGGCCCGGCTGGGCAGGCACCAGGGGTGGACCCGCAGTTGCACCGTGACGCCGGCCAAGGTGCCATGGCCCCGCTCCAGCACCGCCTGGGCCATCGCCTTGACCACCACCTCCCACCAGCTGTCGATCGGCACGGCCGGGGTGGGTTGGAGCAGCTCCTCGATCCCGGCCTGGAGCAGGCGGTAGTCGGGATAGCGCATGGGGCCGGCGGAGGCGGTCATGCCAGGGCGGTAGCGAACCCCCACGCCCACGTCGATCCGATGGCCCTGTTGGCGCCGCGTGGGTTGCCCCTGCAGCTGGAAGAAGAACTCCTCCCGCAGTGG
>Ga0209298_10000579_pt1 | contig 24487 bp, 24 predicted proteins | sample S_140806_EF_Meta_FD_187325 | JGI IMG/M metagenome (GOLD analysis project Ga0209298, IMG submission 187325) | Freshwater microbial communities from Lake Simoncouche, Canada to study carbon cycling - S_140806_EF_MetaG (SPAdes) (version 2) | ecosystem: Environmental > Aquatic > Freshwater > Lake ...
CGCCGCCCCCGTGGTGGATCTTGGAGAAGAACTTCAAGTCCCCGATACCGGTGGCCCGCGCGACGGCGATCTCGGTGTTGGAGTCCATGGTGAATGTCACCATGCCGTCGACGTCGGACGGTGTCAGGCCGGCATCATCAAGTGCGGCCGACACGGCTTCGGCCGCCAGTCGAAGTTCGCTGCGACCGGAGTCCTTGGAAAAGTCGGTGGCACCGATCCCGGCGATCGCGGCTTTACCGGATAGCTCACCGGGCATCAGGAACCTCCGATAGTCAGTGTCGCGGTGGCGATGACGTGATCGCCGAGGCTGTTGCTCCCCACCACTTTCACCGTGACGAGGCCGTCGTCGACTCCCGTGACCTCACCTCGGAAGGTGACGGTGTCGTAGGCGTACCAGGGCACACCGAGTCGCAGTCCGATCGTCTTGATAACAGCGGTCGGTCCAGCCCAATCGGTGACGTAGCGCTGCACCAGGCCGGTGTCGGTGAGGATGTTGACGAAGATGTCCTTGGACCCTTTGGCCTGAGCCTTGTCGCGGTCGTGGTGGACGTCCTGATAATCGCGGGTGGCGATGGCGGTTGAGACGATGAACGTCGGGTCACCGTAGAGCGCGAGTTCGGGCAGCTTGGTGCCGATAGTCGGCGCGCTCATGACGCCGGCTCCCAGGCGTACAGCGTCCACGCCGGCCCACTCTCCCCGGCCGGGAAGTCGATATAGGTTGCGCGCACATCCATTCCGATCTCCACCGTCGCCGGATCGACACCGCGCAACTCACCGAGCATCCGAACGCCCTCCTCCAGCTCGACGAGGGCGATCACGAAGGGCAGGGTTCGGCCGGGCACCTGCGGGGCGTGATGAACGACGAAACTGAACACCGTTCCCTTCCCGCTGGAGACGACGTAATCGGTCGGCACATCCTTGTCGTTCCACAGCGCGGGCGCGGGGGGATGCTGCAACGTGCCGTCGGGACGCTTCTGGATACGCAACTCGTGGGCGTTGATGCCGTCCCAGAAGAACTGGGTGTCGCGTGACGCCGCGGGGCGAATCATCTGCTCGGGATCGAGATCGGCCGGTACCGCGGCGCCCGACTGCGCGGCCGCGGGCCTGAACTTCATGATGCGCCAGATCATTTCGGCGACTGGCTCTTCCTCACCGTCATCGCCGACAAGCCAGGTGATCTTCTGGGTGATGAAGAAACCCTCGCCCAGTGCGGTCTGCTTGGGGCCGACGACGTCGGTCAACTCTGCGGTGACGCTGACATGCTCACCGGGCCGCAGATAGCGGTGGTAGGTCTGCTCGCAGTTGGTGGCAACGACACCGATGTAACCGGCCTCGTCGAACATCCCGAGGATCTTGCCGAGCGGATCGTCGTCGGCGCGGACCCCGCCGAGGCCCGCCATGGTCCACACCTGGATCATCGCCGGCGGGGCCACCACACCCGAGTGCCCCGCGGCCTTGGCTGCGGACTCGTCACTGTAGATCGGATTGTGGTCGCCGATCGCGTCGAGCCAGTGGTCGACCATGGGCTGGTTGACCGCGTGACGTCCCTTGCGGAGCTTGCTCTTTCCCGACGCCTTGATGCGTTCGGCAGCTTTCTGGATGTCCTCGACCGTCACCGATTTCCTCTGCTCTTCACGCAAGCGCTCATCGCTGCCTTCTGCTCTTCGCGCAAGCGCTCATCGCTGCCTTCTGCTCTTCGCGCAAGCGCTCATCGCTGCCTTCTGCTCTTCGCGCAAGCGCTCATCGCTGCCTTCTGCTCTTCGCGCAAGCGCTCATCGCGGAACCCGGGGCACCTTCAGACCCGCGGCCGCAACCTGCTCGCGCATGACTTCGTTGACCCCGCCACCGAAGGTGATCACCAGGTTGCGCTTGGTATGGGAGTCGAGCCAGCGCAACATTTCGGCAGTCTCCTCCTCGGCGGGATTGCCGTACTTGGCGACGATCTCCTCGGCCAGCCGGCCGATCCGCTGGATGCGCTCGGTGGAGAACACCTTGGTCGCGGCGGCGTCGGCGACCTCGACGGTCTCCCCCGATGAGGCAACCTGCCAGTTGAGCAACTCATTGACCCGCCAGATCGAATGGATCTCGCCGAGTGCGCGCTTGACGTCGTCCTGATCGATCGGCGTGACGTTGTTGCCGCGGGGCTTGGATGCCCAGGCTTGTACGCGGTCGTAGATTCCGGCGATTTTGCCGGCCGGGCCGAGCATGACGCGCTCGTGGTTGAGTTGGGTGGTGATCAGTCGCCAACCCGCATTCTCCTCGCCGACAAGCATCTCGGCGGGAACCCGAACATCGTTGTAGTACGTCGCATTGGTGTGGTGGGCGCCGTCGGACAGGATGATGGGCGTCCACGAGTAACCCGGGTCCTTGGTATCAACGATGAGGATTGAAATCCCCTTGTGCTTGGCGGCTTCCGGATCGGTGCGGCAGGCCAGCCAGACGTAGTCGGCGTCATGGCCGCCGGTGGTCCAGATTTTTTGGCCGTTGACGATGTACTCGTCACCGTGCCGGACTGCCGAGGTACGCAGTGCCGCAAGGTCGGTGCCCGCTTCAGGTTCGGAATAGCCGATCGCGAAGTGCACCTCACCGGCCAGAATCGCGGGTAGGAACTTCTTCTTCTGCAACTCCGTGCCGTAGACCTGCAGGGTCGGGCCGACAGTCTGCAGGGTCACCGCGGGAAGCGGCACCTCGGCTCGCGCGGCCTCGTTGACAAAGATCTGCTGCTCAATCTGCCCGAGGCCTAGGCCACCAAATTCCTTTGGCCAGCCCACGCCGAGCTTGCCGTCAGAGCCCATCCGCCTGATGATCGCGCGGTAGGCCTTACCGTGGCGGTCGACCTCCATCTCCGCCGCTTCTTCCGGGGAGATCAGGTTCTGGAAATACTGCCGGAACTCAGCCTGCAGTTGCCGTTGCTCGGGTGTCAGTTCGATGTACATTGCGCTCCAACCAGTTCCAGACGATGAGCCGGCCCGCCCAGCAGACGAGTCAGATCCTTGATTGATGAGTAGTACCGATGCATAGGATAGGTGACGTCCATTCCCATACCGCCGTGCAAATGATGACAGATCTGCATCGCCGGCGGTGCCTCCGACGTCAGCCAGTAACCCAGCACGTCGAGATCGCCGTCGGCGTCGCGGCCTTCGGTCAAGCGCCAGATTGCCGACGTCGAAATCAGGTCTAGCGTCCGCGAGGAGATGTAGATCTCCGCCAGTTGCGCGGAGACCGCCTGGAAGGTCGCCAGCGGCCTACCGAACTGGTGACGGTTCGTCACGTAGTCCGCGGTCAACCGCACCGCGCCGGCAACAAGTCCGGCCGCGTATGCCCCGCCCGTTGCGAGCACCAACTGGTTGACGCGGTGCGCCGTAGAGCCGTCCAGTACCGCATCGGAATCGACCGCCACGTCGGAGAATTCGACGGCGTATTCAGCGGCACCGGTTGAGGACGGCGTCGGGATCAAGCGCACGCCATCTGCTTTGGGCGAGACCACCACGGCTCCGCTGTCGGTGGTGACCAGAATCCAGGCGGCCTGTTCGGCGTAGGGAACCGCAACCTTGGTGCCGTTGAGCCGGCCACGTACCAGCGTGGTCGCCGGCCGATCCGGCAGCGCGGCACCCGGTTCGTTGAGGCCCGCGGTGAGGATCGCGCCCTTGGCGACGCCGTCGAGGAAGCGGTCCTGCTGCCCCTCGGAGGCCAGATCCAACAGCGGCACCAGGCCGAGACCCAGGGTGGCAAACGCGGGCGAAATCGTCGCGTGCCGACCGATCCCGGTCAGCGCGGTCGCGATCTCGGGCAGCCCGACTCCGTCGCCGCCGAGGCGGTCGGGCACTCCGAGTGCGATAACACCGCCGGAAACCAATGCCTCCCAGGTGTTTTCACGGTCGAGCACCGTACTCACCACATCGGCGACGGCCTGCTGTTCCGGGTTCGGAGTGAAGTCCACCCGAGCCTCCTTACGGGGTTGCGCGCTGTGGGCGCGATGAAGGGAATGGGAGTTTAGGACGCGGACGAACCGGTGTAGTCGACCTGCCAGTGCTTGATCCCGTTAAGCCAACCCGACCGCAGCCGGTCCGGCGTACCGGCCGGGGTCAGGTCAGGCATGTGATCGGCGATGGCGTTGAAAATCAGGTTAATGGTCATCCGTGCCAGGTTCGCGCCGATGCAGAAGTGCACTCCGGTGCCACCGAACCCGACGTGCGGGTTGGGGTCGCGAAGAATGTTGAACGTGTGCGGATCGTCGAACACCTCCTCGTCGAAGTTTGCGGAACGGTAGAACATCACCACCCGCTGACCGGCTTTGATCTCGACCCCGGACAATTCTGTATCGACGACGGCGGTGCGCTGAAAGGCGGTGACCGGCGTTGCCCAGCGGACGATCTCATCGGCCGCGGTCACCGGACGATCCCGCTTATACAGCTCCCACTGATCCGGGTTTTCGGTGAAGGCGATCATCCCGTGCGTGATCGAGTTTCGGGTGGTCTCACTGCCGGCGACGGCCAGCATCAGGACGAAGAAGGCGAACTCGTCATCGGTCAATTTCTCCCCGGCGACATCGGCGTTGATCAGCGCGGTGACGATATCGTCCCCGGGTTCCTTCGCCTTCAACTCGGCCATCTTCATGGCGTAACCCAGCATCTCCATCGACGATGTCCGCCCGTCGACGTGGGCGAACTCCGGGTCCTCGTTGCCGGTCATCTCATTGGTCCAGCGGAACAGCTGATCCCGGTCATCCTGCGGGACGCCGAGAAGCCCGGCGATGGCCTGCAGTGGCAACTCGCACGACACCTGCTCGACGAAGTCGCCGTGGCCTGCCGACGCAGCATTTTTCGCGATGTTCTCGGCACGCTCGTGGAGTTGGTCACGAAGACGCCCGACGGCGCGCGGAGTGAACCCGCGGGAGATGATCCGGCGCAGCCGGTCGTGGTGCTCGCCGTCCATGTTGATCAGGATCACCGACTGCATATCGATGTCCTCGCGAGCGATATCGTCGGCGAATTGCGGAAGCGCAGTGTTGGGACCGCTGGCGTAGATGTCGTTTCGGCGCGAGACTTCTTTGACGTCCTTGTGCCTGGTGACTGCCCAGTAACCGCCGTCGTTAAATCCACCCTTCCCGATTTGCTGCTCACACCACCAGACCGGAGCGGTTCGGCGCAGCTCAGCAAGCTCGTCGATGGGCAGCCCCCTCACGCAGAGGTCCGGGTCCAGAAAATCCAGACCTGCGGGAATGTTGGGGGTGGGCATGATTCGTGCACTCCTCAATAAATATGACGTGTTCTAGTGTCAGTAAAACACGGCTCCACCGCAGACGAAAGGCACGCCAGCATCCTCGCTTGTCAGGGGAATGAAACGTGTTCTAGCCTGACGCCATGGGTAATCCTGTGATCGTCGAAGCCACCCGAAGCCCGATCGGAAAGCGCGGTGGCTGGCTGTCCGGGCTGCACGCGACGGAAATTCTGGGTGGTGTGCAAAAAGCTCTGGTCGACAAGGCGGGAGTCGATGCCGCGACCGTCGAGCAGGTGATCGGTGGCTGCGTGACGCAATACGGCGAGCAGTCCAACAACATCACCCGGGTCGCCTGGCTGACCGCCGGACTCCCCGAACAGGTAGGCGCCACCACCGTTGACTGCCAGTGCGGCAGCGCCCAGCAGGCCAACCATCTGATTGCCGGCCTGATCGCTGCCGGCGCCATCGACATCGGCATCGCCTGCGGAATCGAGGCGATGAGCCGAGTCGGCCTGGGCGCGAACGCCGGGCCGGACCGCACCAAGATCCGTGCCGAGTCGTGGGACCTCGACATGCCCGATCAATTCACCGCCGCTGAGCGGATTGCCAAGCGCCGCGGCATCACCCGTGCCGATCTGGACCACCTCGGGCTGATCTCGCAGCAGAAGGCGAAGCGTGCCTGGGACGAGCATCGCTTCGACCGCGAGATCTCGGCACTGGAGGCCCCGGTACTCGACGAGAACAAACAACCCACCGCCGAGCGCCACATGGTCGGTCGTGATCAGGGCCTGCGCGATACCACCGCCGAAGGCCTGGCCGCGCTCAAGCCGGTGATGGAGGGTGGCCTGCACACCGCGGGCACGTCGTCGCAGATCTCCGATGGCGCGGCCGCCGTGCTGTGGATGGATGAGGACAAGGCCAAGGCCCTCGGACTGAAGCCGCGCGCGCGCATCGTCAGCCAGGCCCTCGTCGGCTCCGAGGTCTACTACCACCTCGACGGCCCTGTGCAGTCCACCGCGAAAGTCCTGGAGAAGGCCGGAATGACCATGGCCGATATCGACCTCGTCGAGATCAACGAAGCGTTCGCCTCGGTGGTCCTCAGCTGGGCCCAGGTCTACAACGCCGATTTGGACATGGTGAACGTCAACGGCGGTGCCATCGCCCTGGGTCATCCCGTCGGCAGCACCGGCAGTCGGCTGATCACCACCGCACTGCATGAACTTGAGCGCACCGACAAATCCACCGCGCTCATCACCATGTGCGCAGGCGGGGCGTTGTCCACGGGCACCATCATCGAGCGGATCTAGTCATGGCAGCCAGTGCACCCAAGGGTCTGAATTCACCGCAGACCAAGCACATCATCAAGTGGATGTCGCGGGCGAACACCTGGCTGTACCGCAAGACTGACGGCAAGATCGGCGGCAAGTTCCTCAAGGGCGCCCCGGTGGCACTGCTAACGACCACCGGCCGCAAGACCGGCGAGCCGCGGGTCAGCCCGCTGCTGTACCTGCGCGAGGGCAACCGGGTGATTCTGGTTGCCTCACAGGGCGGGGCCGCGACCAATCCGATGTGGTACCTCAACCTCAAGGCCAAACCGGCGGTGTCCGTTCAGATCAAGAATGAAACTCTGCATCTGACCGCCCGTGATGCCACCGAGGCGGAGCGAACGTCCTACTGGCCCAAGCTGACTGCGATGTATTCCAGCTTCGACGATTACCAGTCCTGGACCGACCGGGTGATCCCGGTCGTCATCTGTGACCCGTAGCGGGAGACTCAGGCGCCGTAGACCGGCACCGGCGGCCGGCCCTCGGCGAGCAGGCTTCGCACCACGGGGCCGAGCTCACCCGGCTCCCAGCGTGCGCCCTTGTCCACCTCGGCGCCGTGCTGCCACCCTTCGGCAGCCCGGATGATTCCGCCCTCGACCTCGAACACCCGGCCGGTCACATCGCGGGATTCGACGCTGCCCAGCCAGACCACCAACGGCGAAATGTTTTCCGGCGCCATGGAATCGAAATCCTGGCCCTGCGTTGACATCATCTCGGCGAAGACGCCCTCGGTCATCCGGGTGCGCGCCGACGGCGCAATCGCGTTCACCGTGACGCCGTAGCGGCCCATCTCGGTTGCAGCCACCAGAGTCAATGCGGCGATACCGGCCTTGGCGGCGCTGTAGTTGCCCTGCCCGACGCTGCCCTGCAGGCCGGCGCCGGAACTGGTGTTGATGATGCGGGCATCGACCTCTTTTCCCTCTTTGGACAGTGCCCGCCAGTAGGCGCCGGCGTGCCGGGTGGTGGCGAAGTGTCCTTTCAGGTGTACCGCGATGACGGCATCGAACTCGTCCTCACTGGTGTTGGCGATCATCCGGTCGCGCACAATGCCGGCATTGTTGACCAAAACGTCGAGCCCACCGAACGTATCGACCGCGGTCTGGATCAGTCCTGCCGCCTGGTCCCAATCGGCGACATTCGCGCCACTGGTGACGGCTTCCCCACCGGCAGAAACGATTTCATCAACAACGCCCTGCGCGGCGCTACCACCGCCGGCCGGCGATCCATCCAGTCCCACACCGATGTCGTTGACCACAACCTGTGCGCCTTCAGCGGCGAAGGCCAGCGCATGTGCTCGACCGATTCCACCACCGGCACCGGTGACGATGACAACCCGACCATCGAGCAATCCCATTTCTGTTCTCCTACCTGTTGGCACTGGACGCGGACAGATACGGCGGTGGCTCCCCACCGCCGTGCACCGCAAGTGTTGAACCGCTGACATACGATGCCGCATCCGAAGCCAAAAACGCTGCAGCCCAACCGATGTCTTCCGGTTTCGCCAGCCTGCCCAGCGGGACGGTAGCAGCCACCGCGGCTTGGGAATCGCTATCGCCGTAGAACAACTCGGCCTGCTCGGTAGCGACCATACCGACCACGATGGCGTTGACCCGGACCTTCGGCGCCCACTCGACGGCGAGTGAGGTGGTGAGACTGTCCACCCCGGCCTTCGCGGCGCCGTAGGCGGCGGTACCCGGCGACGGACGGCGACCACTGACGCTGGAGATCGAGATGATTGATCCGCCGCGGTCCTGCTGCTGCATGACGGCGTTGGCGGCCTGCGATACGTGCAGCATGCCGAGCAGATTGAGTTCGATGATCTTCTGGTGGAATCGCGGCGAGGCATCGGCGGCCAGTGCAAAGGGCGATCCCCCGGCATTGTTGACCACCACATCCAACCGACCGTGCTTGGCGACGATCACGTCGATCAGCGCCGCGACCGCCTCGGCGTCGCGCACATCGCAACTGTGGAACTCATACGGCAGACCCTCGACGGGTCGGCGGGCACACGTGACGACGGTGGCGCCCTGGTCGGCGAAGACGGCGCTGATTCCGGCGCCGACACCGCGCACACCGCCAGTCACCAGAACGACGCGACCGCCCAAACCCAGGCTGATTCGGGAACTGTCTGGCACGTGGATCACTGTGCTAGCCTACCAAGCAAGTGCTTGCTTAGGTATTTCTGGTATCCACCCCGTCAGGAAGTTCCCCATGACGATCACCTCCCGCACCGTCGAACCCGGCATCGTCGCGGTCACGGTCGACTATCCACCGGTCAACGCGATCCCCTCGCGTGGCTGGTTCGAACTGGCCGACACCATCACCGCGGCCGGCCGCGATATGGCCACCCACGTGGTGATCCTGCGCGCCGAGGGTCGGGGCTTCAACGCCGGAGTGGACATCAAGGAGATGCAGCAGACCGAGGGATTCGGCGCACTGATCGACGCCAACCGCGGCTGCTTCGCGGCGTTCAAGGCCGTCTACGAGTGCGAGGTCCCGGTGGTGGCTGTGGTCAACGGGTTCTGCGTGGGCGGCGGTATCGGGCTGGTCGGCAATGCCGACGTGATCGTGGCCTCCGATGACGCGGTGTTCGGGTTGCCCGAGGTCGAACGCGGGGCCCTCGGCGCGGCCACCCATCTGTCTCGACTGGTTCCGCAACACATGATGCGGCGGCTGTTCTTCACCGCCGCCACCGTGGATGCCGCCACCCTGCACCACTTCGGTTCGGTGCACGAGGTGGTCCCGCGGGCCGACCTCGACGAGGCCGCGCTGCGGGTGGCCCGCGATATCGCCATCAAGGACACCCGCGTGATCCGCGCCGCCAAGGAGGCACTGAACCTCATCGACGTGCAGCGGGTGAACTCGAGTTACCGGATGGAGCAGGGCTTCACGTTTGAGCTCAACCTGTCCGGTGTCTCCGACGAACACCGTGATGCCTTCGCCGGTACGAAGAAGGCGAAGTAGTGAGAGACAAACGCACCACACTCGAGGCGGCGGTGTCGCAGATCGAGTCGGGTATGACGATCGGGATCGGTGGCTGGGGATCACGACGCAAGCCGATGGCATTCGTCCGGGCGCTCTTGCGGACCGACGTCACCGACCTGACCGTGGTCAGCTACGGCGGTCCCGACGTCGGCCTGCTGTGCTCAGCCGGCAAGCTGGCAAAGCTGTACTACGGCTTCGTGTCCCTGGACTCTCCCCCGTTCTATGACCCCTGGTTCGCGCGTGCCCGTACCTCCGGGGCGATCGTCGCGCGCGAGATGGACGAGGGCATGTTGCGCTGCGGCCTGCAGGCGGCAGCGCAGCGGTTGCCGTTCCTGCCGATCCGCGCCGGACTGGGGAGTTCGGTGCCCGACTTCTGGGACGGGGAGTTAAAGACGGTGCAGTCCCCGTACCCGTCCAACTCCCCGGCGAACTCCGGCCACGAAGAATTGATCGCGATGCCGGCATTGCGACTTGATGCGGCGTTCGTCCACCTCAACCTCGGCGATCAACACGGCAATGCGGCCTATACCGGTATCGATCCCTACTTCGACGACCTGTTCCTGATGGCAGCCGACCGGCGCTTCCTGTCGGTGGAGCGCGTCGTGGAAACCGACGAGCTGATCAAATCGGTTCCACCGCAAGCGCTTCTGGTGAACCGCATGATGGTCGACCAGATCATCGAAGCGCCCGGCGGGGCTCACTTCACCACCGCGGAACCGGATTACGGTCGCGACGAGAAGTTCCAGCAGCACTACGCGAAAGCGGCCGCCGAGGAAGAGACGTGGGCCCAATTCGTCAAAAAATACCTGTCCGGCAGCGAAGCTGACTATCAGGCTGCGGTGCGCCAGCCAACGGAGACGTCATGATCCAGGTGAGCCGAGCAGAAGTGTGCGTCATCGCCTGCGCGGAATTGTTCCGCGACGCCGGCGAGATCATGGTCAGCCCGATGACCACCATCGTGTCAATCGGCGCCCGACTGGCCCGGCTGACCTTCTCCCCCGACATTCTGCTGTCCGACGGAGAGGCGCGCCTACTGGCCGACACTCCGGCGATCGGTGCCACGGGTGCCATCGAGGGCTGGATGCCGTTCGGCCGAGTTTTCGAGACCCTCGCCTGGGGCCGCAGGCATGTCGTCATGGGCGCCAATCAGATCGACCGCTATGGCAACCAGAACCTGTCCGCCTTCGGACCGCTGCAGCATCCGACCCGACAGATGTTCGGTGTTCGGGGCGCGCCCGGCAACACCATCAACCATGCCACCAGTTACTGGGTGGGTAACCACACCAAGCGAGTCTTCTGCGATTCCGTCGACATCGTGTCCGGGATCGGTTGGGACAAAGTCGATCCGGACAACCCCGCCTACCGCTTCGCCAACATCTACCGGGTGGTGAGCAACCTCGGGGTGTTCGACTTCAACGGCCCGGACCACACCATGCGCGCGGTATCCCTGCACCCCGGAGTAGATCCTGAGGACGTCGCTGCCAACACCGCCTTCGAGGTTCACAACCTCGACGATGCCCCGGCGACACGGCTGGCCTCCGGCGACGAACTGGAGTTGATCCGCGTCCGCATCGACCCGAAAGCATTACGCGATAAAGAAGTTACGATGCCAGCTGACAAGGGGAGTAAGGCATGAGAATCCAGACTGCGCTGACCCGGATGGTCGGCATCGAACACCCGGTGGTGCAGACCGGAATGGGGTGGGTGGCCGGGGCACGGTTGGTGTCGGCGACCGCGAACGCCGGTGGACTGGGGATCCTCGCGGCCGCCACGATGACCATCGACGAACTGGCGACTGCGATCACCAAGGTGAAGGCCGCGACAGACCGGCCGTTCGGCGTCAACATCCGGGCCGACGCCGCCGACGCCGGAGACCGGGTCGACCTGATGATCCGCGAGGGTGTGAAGGTGGCCTCGTTCGCGCTGGCACCCAACCAGGAACTCATCGCACGACTCAAAGAGGCCGGATCGGTGGTGATCCCGTCCATCGGAGCCGCGAAACACGCCAAAAAGGTGGCGGCGTGGGGAGCCGACGCGGTGATCGTGCAGGGCGGCGAGGGCGGCGGCCATACCGGCCCGGTCGCCACCACACTGCTGCTGCCGTCGGTGCTGGATGTGTTGGACGGCACCGATGTTGCCGTGGTGGCCGCCGGAGGGTTCTTCGATGGTCGCGGCCTGGCCGCCGCGCTGTCCTACGGAGCGGCCGGCGTGGCGATGGGAACCCGATTCCTGCTGACAACGGATTCCACCGTTCCGGAATCGGTCAAGCAGCGTTACCTGGAAACCGGCTTGGACGGCACCGTCGTGTCGACCCGGGTCGACGGTATGCCGCACCGGGTGTTGCGGACCGGACTTGTGGAAAAACTCGAAAGCGGTTCGCCGGTAAGAGGTTTCACTGCCGCGATCCTGAACGCGGCCAAGTTCAAGAAGATGTCTCAGATGTCGTGGATATCGATGCTCCGGGATGGGTTGACCATGCGCCAGGCCAAGGATCTGACCTGGTCCCAGGTGATCATGGCGGCGAATACCCCGATGCTGCTCAAGGCCGGACTGGTCGACGGCAACAACGACGCGGGTGTGCTGGCCTCAGGTCAGGCGACCGGGATCATCGAGGATCTGCCGTCATGCGCGCAACTCATCGACAGCATCGTCGCTGATGCGATCAAGCACCTTCAGTCGGCGACAGCTCTTATCGACTGACGCGTCGCGCTGGGGCTGCCGCGTGGGCGGCGGTCGACTTTCCCACCAGTGGGTGCCGCGCACTCTGTGTAGACGCGGAGCGCGCGGTCACCGAGGCGGCCGACGGAAGCCGTTGGGCCGCACTGCGTCGCGCGCGCATCGGTTTTTCCACAGCGGAACGGCTGGGATTCGGTGAGACCGCCGCAGCGGTAACCGGCGCCGTCGGCGTCGTCATACCGATATCGCGAGCCGCATCGTGGATTCCCTGCCCGATCGCGTTGACCAGGTCAACGGTGAGGGTGATCGGATTGACCAACGGGATGAGCCGAAACGGCGCCGCCTGACCGTATGGCAGCGACCGGTCGTATCCGGTCTCGATGAGCACCTGCAGCGCCGGCTGGATCAGGTCGATGAGCGGCGTGGTCAGGAACTCGGTGTGAGTAAAAGCTCCGAATTCGCGAAGTGGTTGCAGCAGTGGCAGATTCGGTGTCGGAATCAGGACGTAGGTGGTGTCGCTGCCCTGGGTGTGCTGCTGGTGGGCCGGGTCGGCGATCGCTGCCGCCAACTCTTCGGGGGTAAGTCCGTTCGGCAACTCGTCAGGATTGCGGCCATTCGGTGCCAGGTAGCTGCCGTGGATGTACCAGAAGCCCAGCGTCGCGTTGAGGTCGGCCAGCAGGTTGATCGGGTACAGCGGAAAGTCGACGACCCCGTCGTATTGGAAGGCGATATCGACGGTCGACATCGCGGTGTCGGTCGGGGTTGGTTGCCCGAACGTCGCGTCCAGGATGGGGACAGTGCCGAACATCGCCAGGCGTTCGAACAATCCACCGTTGGGCCGATTGGGGTTGCCGATCAGGACGAAGTTGATATCGGCCTGATCTTCCGGCGAGAGCAAGCTCAACTGTGACTTCTCGATGCTGGCGACCGTCGCGCCCTGCGAGTAGCCGAAGATCACCACCGGATCCTGTCCGCTGGGGTTGTAGGCACCGACCAGATCACTGGTCAGTTGGGCTACACCGCTGGCCACCGACTCGTCGAGTTTGGCTCCGGTCAGCCCGCCCCACCCCTCCCAGGGGAACGGCCAAAACTGCGCGAGATAGGGCACTGGTTCGGGAGTGCACGCGCTCGAACACGACGCCGTTGTCGGGCTGATGTAGTAGCCCACGGCGTTCTCCATGTAGCCGGGTACAACCGCGGGGTTCGGAACAGCCGTGCCGGGCACGATCAGTGCCGTCGCCGTGAGCGTGACGGCTGCGGTGACAGCGCCACTGACCGCGGTAACGACCGCGCAGAGCGCGGCTGCAAGCGCGACAACCATGGCTCGCGCAAGAGATCCGATGAGAATCCTCACACGACGAATCCTGACATGCGATTGCCGGATTGGGACTGGAAGTCGCTAGAGCCGCTCAATGATCGTCACATTAGCGGTGCCGCCGCCCTCGCACATGGTCTGCAGGCCGTATCGGCCGCCGGTGCGCTCAAGTTCGTTGAGCATGGTGGCGAACAGTTTGGCTCCCGTCGCGCCGAGCGGATGGCCGAGTGCGATGGCCCCGCCGTTGGGGTTGACCTTCGCCGGGTCGGCCTTGGTCTCCTTGATCCAGGCCAGCACCACCGGCGCGAAGGCCTCGTTGATCTCCACGACGTCGATATCGTCGATCGCCAACCCGGTCTTCTCCAGGGCGTATCGGGTTGCCGGAATGGGCCCGGTCAGCATCAGTACCGGGTCGGCGCCACGGCAGCTGATGTGGTGGATGCGGGCCCGCGGTGTCAGTTTGTGGTCTTTAACTCCCCTCTCCGAAGCAAGCAGGACCGCACTCGCGCCATCGCAGATCTGGCTGGCCACCGCGGCCGTCATCCGTCCGCCCTCGGAAAGCGTGGGCAGGCCGGCCATCTTCTCCAGGGTGGTCTCACGTGGGGTCTCGTCGACCCCGAATCCGTCGACGGTGATGATCTCGTTGTCGAAGTGGCCGCCCCGGATCGCGGTGAAGGCCCGCTCATGGCTGGCCAGCGCGAAACGCTCCATATCGTCGCGGGAGATATCCCAGCGTTCGGCGATCATTTCCGCGCCGCGGAACTGGGAGATCTCCTCATCGCCGTAACGCTCCAGCCAGAACTTCGACTCATTGGTCGGCGTGGTGAATCCGAACTCCTTTCCGACGATCATCGCCGCGGAGATCGGGATCTGGCTCATGTTTTGCATGCCGCCGGCCAGGATCAGGTCGGCGGTTCCCGCCATGATGGCCTGTGCACCAAAGGAAATCGCCTGTTGGCTGGAGCCGCACTGGCGGTCGACGGTGACTCCGGGCACCTCCTCCGGGAATCCGGCGGCCAGCCAGGTGAGCCGGCCGATATTGCCGGCCTGACCACCGATAGCGTCCACACAGCCGACGATGGCGTCATCCACAGCGGCCGGGTCGACGTCGTTGCGATCGAAGATCCCCCGGAACGCGTGCACGCCCAGGTCGATGGGGTGAACACCCGCTAGCGAGCCGTTGCGCTTGCCGACCGGGGTACGCACCGCGTCGATGACGTACGCCTCAGACATGGCCATGGGACTTCTCCTTAAGTGGTGCGACGGCGTCAGCCGGCGGCGGCAATGCCGCCGAGAACGATTGCGAGGTACTGCTTGCCGACCTGTTCGGCGGTCAGCGGACCGCCGGGTTGATACCAGCGCACCGACACCCAGGTGGTGTCGCGAATGAATCGGTACACCAGATCCACGTCCATGCCGGACTGGAAGTAGCCCTGCGCGATGCCTTCGTTGAGGACGTCGACCCACATCGCGCGGTGGCGCTGATTGAGTTCCTCGACGTAGGAGAAACGTGGCTGCGACGAGAGTCGCTTGGCCTCGTCCTGATAGATGACCACCTCGGCGTGCCGGTGTTCGATGGCGTCGAACGAAGCCATGAACAGGCCCTTGAGTCGCGCCAGCGGATTCGGTTCGGTATCGACGATGTGCTGATAGCGGTCGAACAACCAGGTCAGGAAGGTGCTCAGCACTTCGTCGACCATCTCCTCCTTAGAGGAGAAGTGGTGGTAGAGACTGCCGGACAGGATGCCCGCGGAGTCGGCGATATCCCGCACGGTGGTGGCCCGAAGCCCTCGTTCCGCGAACATCGCGGCCGCGAGTTCCAGGAGTTCGTCTCGACGCGTTGCGGGCGGCGGGGTGGGGCGTGTCGCGGGCGGCGGGGTGGGGCGTGTCATGCGTGCTGGCTCGACACCGAGATCACTTCGCCGGTCAGGTAGCTGGAGTAGTCGCTGGCGAGGAACGCGATCGTCGCGGCGATCTCCCACGGCTCGGCGGCCCGGCCGAATGCCTCACCCTCGGAGAGCCGGTCAAGCAACTCGGTCGAACTGGTCTTCTCGAGGAAACGGTGCCGGGCGATACTGGGCGACACCGCGTTGATCCGCACCCCGTATTCGGCGGCTTCGATTGCGCTGCAACGGGTCAGCGCCATCACACCGGCCTTCGCCGCGGCATAGTGCGACTGCGAATGCTGAGCGCGCCAACCCAGCACGCTGGCATTGTTGACGATCACGCCACCGTGGCCGGCCTCGCGGAAATACATCAGCGCCGCTCGCGTCGCCCGCATCACCGAGGTCAGCGACACGTTGAGTACGCGATCCCATTCCTCGTCGGTCATATCGATCACCGGCGTCTGCCCACCCAGTCCGGCGTTGTTCACCAGCACATCGAGTCGGCCCAATCGTGCGGTGGTCGAGGAGACCAGCGCGTCAATCTGCGCAGTCGAGGTGACGTCACACACCACGGCCTCCACGCGGCCGAACCCCAACCCCGCCAATTCATCTCGGGTCTCGCCGAGTCGGCGCTCGTGGTGATCGGAGATCATCACATCCGCGCCCTCGGCCAGTGCCCGTCGTGCGGTGGCTGCGCCGATCCCGGTGCCCGCCGCCGCGGTCACCACCACGACCTTGCCGGTAAGCAACCCGTGACCCTTGATCTCCTCGGGCGCTACCGTCAATGACGCCACTACCCTCTCGCCTCCCGCGGTAGGCCGAGCACCCGTTCGGCGATTACGTTGCGCTGGATCTCGTTTGATCCGCCGTAGATGGTGTCGGCCCGGGAGAACAGGAACAACCGCTGCCACTCGTCGAACTCGTTGTCCGCCAGGACAAGTCCGGATTTGCCCTTAATGGCCATGGCAAGTTCGCCCAGATCGCGATGCCAGGTGGCCCACAGCAGCTTGGAGACGTTGTCCTGGCCGGGCAACTCATCATCCATGGTCGCCAGGGCGAATGACCGCATGGTCTGCAAACCGGCCCAGGCCCGGGTCAGCCGCTCGCGGATCAGCGGATCGTCGATGGCCCCGGTGTTCTTGGCCAGTTCCACCAGACCGGAAAGCTCACGGGCGTAACGGATCTGCTGGCCGAGCGTGGACACCCCGCGCTCGTACATCAGCGTGCCCATCGCCACCCGCCAGCCGTCGCCGGGTTCGCCGACCACCAGGTCGGCATCGGTGCGGGCGTCGGTGAAGAAAACCTCATTGAACTCCGAGTCCCCGGTCAGCTGGACGATCGGGCGAATCTCGATACCCGGCTGGTCAAGTGGGACAAGGAGATACGCCAATCCGGCGTGACGCTTGGAGCCTTTTTCCGACCGCGCCAGGACGAAACACCACTGCGCCCAGTGCGCCAGCGACGTCCACACCTTCTGGCCGTTGATAATCCAGGACTGCTTCTCAGGGTCCCCGTCGAGAACCGCCGATGTCGCCACGTTCGCCAGGTCACTGCCCGCACCAGGCTCGGAGTAGCCCTGGCACCACAACTCGGTGACATCGCGGATGGCGGGCAGGAAGCGCTGCTGCTGCGCAGGTGTTCCGAAGTCAATGAGGGTCGGACCGACCAGTTCCTCACCCATGTGATTGACCTTGTCGGGAGCGTCGGCGTGCGCGTACTCCTCGTAGAAGGCCACCCGGTGGGCGACTGACAGGCCGCGGCCCCCGTGTTCAACCGGCCAACCCAGACAGGTCAGCCCGGCGGCAGCCAGGTGCCGGTTCCATGCCAGCCGTTCCTCGAAAGCCTCATGCTCGCGGCCCGGTCCGCCGAGACCCTTGAGCGCCGCATAATCGCCGACCAGATTGTCGGCAAGCCATTCCCGGACCTCCGCCCGGAACTCCTCGACTGTGATCACCCCTGTAGGCTAACCTACCAAGCACTTGCTTGTCTGGCCGGTCGATCGGAATCAGAGGTGCATCGCAATGACGGGCCAACTCACCACTCCGGCGGTACTGGACCGGATGGCTCATGACTTCGCCGGCCACGACGCTCTGGTTACCGCTGACCGCAGTTTCACCTTCGCGCAACTCCGCGACGAGGTCCGCCGCACCGCGGCCGCGATCGCCGGACTCGGCATCGACCCGGGTGACCGGGTGGCGATCTGGTCGCCCAATACCTGGCACTGGGTCGTCGCATGCCTATCCATCCACTACGCCGGCGCGACCCTGGTTCCGCTGAACACCCGCTACACCGCAACCGAAGCCGCCGATATCCTGCTGCGCACCGAGGCGCCGTTGCTGATCGGGATGGGCCGGTTCCTCGGTGCCGACCGGGTGGCCGACCTCGATCGGGACGCCCTGCCCGCACTGCGGCACGTCGTGCGTATTCCCCTCGACGGCGATGACGGCACCTGGGACGAGTTCATGGCCGGGGTGGGAGTTCCGCTGTCTGAGGTGGATGCCCGCGCGGCCGCAGTACGCCCCGACGACGTCTCCGACATCTTGTTCACCTCCGGCACCACCGGTCGCAGCAAGGGTGTGTTGAGTTCGCACCGGCAGTCGCTCTCGGCGCCGGCCGCGTGGGCGGCGTGCGGCGAGGTGACTGCTGCCGACCGCTATCTGTGCATCAACCCGTTCTTCCACAACTTCGGGTACAAGGCCGGAATTCTGGCCTGCCTTCAGACCGGCGCGACGCTGATTCCGCAACTCACCTTCGACCCGGAGCAGGCCATGCGGATGGTGCAGGACATGGCTATCACCGTGCTGCCCGGGCCGCCGACGATCTACCAGTCGCTGCTCGACCACCCGGCCCGCGGTGAATTCGATTTGAGCTCTTTGCGATTCGCTGTCACCGGGGCGGCGACCGTGCCGGTGGTTCTGATCGAACGGATGCAGGACGAACTCGACTTCGACATCGTGCTGACCGCCTACGGGCTCACCGAAGCGACTGGATTCGGCACCATGTGCCGCGCCGATGACGACCCCGTCACGGTGGCCACCACGTGCGGGCGCCCGATAGCGGACTTCGAACTGCGCATCGACGCCGCCGACTCCGGGGCCGGCGAGGTGTTGCTTCGCGGACCTAACGTCATGCTCGGCTATCTCGATGACCCGCAGGCCACCGCGGCGGCCATCGACGCCGAAGGCTGGCTGCACACCGGCGACATCGGAACCGTCGACGCCGCCGGCAACCTCCGGATCACCGACCGACTCAAGGACATGTACATCTGCGGCGGATTCAACGTCTACCCCGCCGAGGTGGAGCAGGCCCTGGCGCGGTTGGAGGGCGTTGCCGACGTCGCCGTCATCGGAGTTCCCGACGAACGCCTCGGCGAAGTCGGCAGGGCCTTCGTCGTGCGCCGCCCGGATTCCGAGATCGACGAGGAGACTGTGATCGCCTACAGCCGAGAACATCTGGCGAATTTCAAAGCACCCCGATCGGTGGTCTTCACCGATGTGCTGCCGCGCAATGCCGGCGGCAAGGTACTCAAGACTTCCCTACGAGAGATGACCTGATGGATTTGAGTTACGACGAACAGACCTGCACCTTCCGGGATGAGGTGCGGGGCTTCCTTGCGCAGAACAAGGGATCGTTCCCTACCGAGTCCTACGACACCGCCGCGGGTTTCGAACAGCACCGCCACTGGGATCGGGTGCTGTTCGACGCCGGCCTGTCGGTGATCACCTGGCCGGTGGATTTCGGCGGCCGTGACGCCACGCTGCTGCAGTGGGTGGTTTTCGAGGAGGAGTACTTCCGGGCCGGTGCGCCGGGCCGGGCCAGCGCCAACGGCATCTCGATGCTCGCTCCGACACTGTTCTCGCACGGCACCGAAGAACAACTGGCACGCATCCTGCCGAAAATGGCCAGCGGCGAAGAGATCTGGGCGCAGGCCTGGTCCGAACCGGAGTCCGGCAGCGATCTGGCGTCATTGCGATCGACCGCGACGCAGACCGACGGCGGATGGCTACTCAATGGACAGAAGATCTGGAGCAGTCGGGCCCCGTTCGGAGAGCGCGGATTCGGACTTTTCCGCTCCGATCCCACCGCGCAACGCCACCAGGGCCTCACCTACCTGATGTTCGACTTGCACGCCCCGGGCGTCACCGTACGACCAATCCAACAACTCGGCGGTGAGACCGGTTTCGGAGAGATCTTCCTGGACAACGTGTTCGTTCCCGACGAGGACGTCATCGGTGCCGTCCACGACGGCTGGCGGGCGGCTATGAGCACGGCCAGCAATGAACGCGGGATGTCACTGCGCAGCCCCGCACGGTTCGTGGCGCCGGCGCAGCGTCTGGTCGAGGCGTGGAAGGCCAACCCGGATCCGGCATTCACCGACCGGGTCGCGGACGCGTGGATCAAGGCGCAGGCCTATCGCCTGCATACCTTCGGAACCGTGACGCGACTGGCCGACGGAGGCGAACTCGGCGCGGAGTCGTCGGTGACGAAGGTGTTCTGGTCCGACCTCGACGTCGCGATACATCAGACCGCACTGGAGTTACGCGGACCTGACGCGGAACTCACCGATTCGTGGACCGAGGGACTGCTGTTCGCCCTCGGCGGTCCGATCTACGCGGGCACCAATGAGATTCAACGCAACATCATCGCCGAGCGACTGCTCGGTCTGCCCAGGGAGAGCGCCGGGGTGAAGAAGCCATGAGGTTCGCACTGGATTCCGAGCAGCGTGACTTCGCCGCGAGTATCGACGCGGCCCTGTCAGCGGCGGATGTTCCCGCTGCGGTCAGGTCCTGGGCCCACGGCGACACCACGGCGGGACGCAAGGTGTGGGCGCGACTGAGTGATCTCGGCGTGACCGCATTGGTCGTGGCAGAGGAGTTCGACGGGCTGGGCGCGCACCCGATCGACCTGGTTGTGGCGTGCGAGAGGCTGGGGCGCTGGTGCGTGCCGGGGCCGGTAACCGAGTCGATCGCGGTGGCACCGGTTCTGCTGGCCGGCGACGACCGGTCCGCCGCACTGGCGGCCGGCGAACTGATTGCGACCGTGGCGATGCCGCCAGTGGTACCGCGGGCCGTCGACGCCGATTTCGCCGATGTGGCGCTACTGGCTGCTGATGGCGCGGTGGGTGATGCGATCGCGGGGCAGCAGCACCGATCGGTCGACCCGAGCCGACGGGTGTTCGACGTCTCGGCCTCCGGACCGCTCCGCGCGGGCGATGTCGCGCGGGCTTATGAGTTCGGCGCACTGGCCACCGCCGCGCAACTGGTCGGTGCCGGCCAGGCGATGCTGGATATGACGGTGGACTACGCCAAGCAACGCACCCAGTTCGGCCGGGTGATCGGCGGCTACCAGGCGATCAAACACACACTTGCCGATGTGCACATCGCGCTGGACCTCGCTCGGCCACTGCTCTACGGGGCTGCGCTCGCACTGGCCGAGGACTCAGCCGATACTGCCCGTGATGTCAGCGCGGCCAAGGCGGCCGCCGCGGGTGCCGCACTGCTGTCGGCTCGGGCCTCATTGCAAACCCATGGCGCAATCGGCTACACCGCCGAACACGACCTGTCGCACTGGCTGCTGCGGGTGCAGGCGCTGCATTCGGCCTGGGGTGATCCGACAAGCCATCGACGCCGGGTATTGGAGGCACTGTGACATCGACGCAGGAACGCCAACTGCTGCGAGAGACGGTCGCAGCACTGGTGGGTAAGCACGCCTCCTCCGAGGCCGTCCGCCGCGCTATGGAATCCCCGCGCGGATACGACGAATCCCTGTGGTCGATGTTGTGTGAGCAGGTTGGCGTGGCCGCGTTGGTAGTGCCCGAGGAATTCGGCGGTGCCGGCGGTGAATTGGCCGACGCTGCAGCCGTTCTGGAGGAACTGGGCCGGTCACTGGTTCCCACACCGCTACTGGGTACGACGTTGGCCGAACTGGCATTGCTGGCCGCCGACCAACCCGACGGCGACACCCTCGAACAGCTTGCAAGCGGTGGGTTGATCGGCGCGGTGGTATTCGACCGCGACTACGTGATCAATGGCGACATCGCCGATGTCGTGGTCGCAGTGCAGGACGCCCGACTGGCGCGCTGGACCGATGTGACGGCGGTGCCCGAACACAGTCTTGACCCGACCCGGCGATTGGCCCGCGTCACCCCGGGTGAATCGACGGCGATCGGCAGCGACCCCGGTCTTGCCGACCTAGCGGCGATACTGCTCGCCGCCGAGCAGATCGGCGCCGCGGCACAATGCCTGGAACGCACCGTCGACTACACCAGGCAACGCATTCAGTTCGGCCGGCCGATCGGCAGTTTCCAAGCACTCAAACATCGGATGGCCGACATGTACGTGGCCGTACAGGCGGCGCGCGCCGTGATCGGCGACGCCATCGATGCTCCGACGCCGGTGTCGGCGGCGATGGCCAGACTGGCGGCCAGTGAAGCGTTCTGCAGTGTGGCCGGTGATGCTGTCCAGTTACACGGTGGTATCGCGATCACCTGGGAGCACGATATGCAGTTGTACTTCAAGCGCGCCTACAGCAGCGCTCAGTTGCTCGGTCCGCCCGCCGAGCAGGTACACCGACTTGAATCCGAGGTGTTCTGAACCGCCGTGAACCCTCACGTGGCACGCCGGGCGGGTATCCCACCGTTCTATGTCATGGATGTGTGGCTGGCGGCCGCCGAGCGACAGCGCACCCACGGCGATCTGGTGAACCTGTCCGCCGGCCAGCCCAGCGCCGGGGCACCCGGCCCGGTGGTCGCGGCGGCTACTAGGGCGCTGGCGACAAACAAACTGGGATACACCGTCGCACTTGGCATTCCGGAACTTCGCGAGGCCATCGCCGACTCCTACTCGAGCAGGTACGGACTCGCTGTCGGGTGCGACGACGTCGTCCTGACCACCGGTTCCTCCGGTGGCTTCCTGCTGGCGTTTCTGGCCTGCTTCGACGTGGGCGATCGGGTGGCGATCGCGAGCCCCGGCTATCCCTGCTACCGCAACATCCTGGCGGCCCTGGGTTGCGAGGTCGTCGAGATCGAATGCGGTCCGCAGACTCGCTTCCAACCGACGGTGCAGATGCTCGCCGAACTCGATCCGCCGGTGCGGGGCGTCGTCGTCGCGAGCCCGGCCAACCCGACCGGAACGGTGATCCCACCTGCCGAACTTGCCGCCATTGCGCGGTGGTGCGACGCGAACGAGGTTCGGCTGATCAGCGATGAGATCTACCACGGGTTGGTGTACCCGGGCGCGCCGCAAACCTCCTGCGCATGGGAGACATCCCGCAATGCCATTGTGGTGAACAGCTTTTCGAAATACTTCGCCATGACGGGGTGGCGGCTGGGCTGGCTGCTGGTGCCGACTGAATTGCGCAGAGCGGTGGACTGCCTCACCGGAAATTTCTCGATCTGCCCACCGGTGCTACCACAGCACGCCGCAATCGCAGCCTTCACCCCCGATGCCATCGCCGAGGCCGAAGGGCATCTGCTCCAGTACTCGGCGAACCGGGAAACGCTGCTGTCCGGACTCCACCAGGTGGGCCTCACTCGCTTGGCGCCGGCCGATGGTGCGTTCTACGTCTACGCCGACGTGTCTGACTTCACCGATGACTCCCTGGCGTTCTCCGAAAGGTTGTTGGCGGAAACCGGTGTGGCGATCGCGCCCGGGGTGGACTTCGACACCGTCAATGGTGGGTCGTTCGTGCGCCTGTCATTCGCGGGGCCCACCGCCGATATTGACGCGGCGCTAGGTCGGCTGGGTCCCTGGCTGCGCGGTTAGCCCGCAGTCTTGCATCCCGGCGGCAATCCTGGTGCAGTCAGAACCATGCCTTTCTTCGACCACGCCCTCGGTTCGGTCTACTACCGGCACTGGCCCGCCCCGAACCCGCAGGCCGCAGTGATCTTCCTGCACGGATTCGGCGAACACACCGGGTTTTACCATCGGTACGGGTTCGCCCTCAACGCGGCCGGATTCGATCTGTGGGCGGTTGACCAGTTGGGCCACGGTCTCTCCCCCGGTGAGCGTGGACAGCTAGGAACCATTGAGGACAGCGCCGCCCTGGGCGAGACGCTCGCCACGATTGCCGAGCAGCAACGACCGGGGATACCGCTGGTGGCACAGGGACATTCGTACGGATCGGTGGTAACGCTCTTCCGGTTACTCGAACAACCCGATAGATACCGGGCCGGGGTTATCTCGGGTGCGCCACTGGTGCCTATCCGCGAACTGCTCGATCTCAACACCGCAATGAACCTCGACATCCGCGGCCTTTCCGCCGACCCGTTCTATCTGGATTGCATCGAGAATGATCCGCTCGGATTCACCAACGCCGACGGCAGGACGCTCACCCGCGAACTGGACCGCGCGTGGAACCGTTTCGGTCCGGAACTGCCCAACCTGGTTGTCCCGACGCTGGCAGTGCATGGTGAGAATGACCCGATCGCGTCGGTGGGCGCGGTGCGGGCGTATTCCGAGCAGATTGCGGCGCTGCGGATCGCCGAAGTCTCCGGCACCCTGCACGACGTGCTCAACGACACCACGCACCGGGAGGTGGCCGAGGTGATCGTCGGCTTCATCGGCGAGCAGACGCTAAGTCGCACGCCGGCAGGCTGATTTGTGCGAGTTTGCGTCTGCTCGCGGGATGACAACTACAGCCAGGTGTCCGGCGATGTGGCGGTCAGGAACGACTCGAGGTCGTCGCGCCACTGCGCGGGGGTGTTTTTGTCCGGCTCAATACCGGTGTACTCGCCGCGATAGAACAGCAGCGGGCGAGGCTTGACCGCAGGCCCTTCCGAGAGGGACTGGACCGCGCCGAACACGACGAAGTGGTCACCACCGTCGTGCACCGAAGCCACGGTGCAGTCAATGTGGGCCAGGGATCCCTCCAGGATGGGCGATCCGAGATTGGACAGATGCCAATCAATACCGGCGAACTTGTCGGGCTCCCTGGAGCCGAATCGTGCGCAGGTCTCCCGCTGCTTCTCGGTGAGCACGTTGACGCAGAAGACGCCGCTGGCCTCGATGGCCTGCCATGACCGCGACATCTTGGTCGGACAGAACAGCACCAGGGGTGGGTCAAGCGACAGCGCGGCGAAC
>Ga0209298_10000581_pt1 | contig 24467 bp, 18 predicted proteins | sample S_140806_EF_Meta_FD_187325 | JGI IMG/M metagenome (GOLD analysis project Ga0209298, IMG submission 187325) | Freshwater microbial communities from Lake Simoncouche, Canada to study carbon cycling - S_140806_EF_MetaG (SPAdes) (version 2) | ecosystem: Environmental > Aquatic > Freshwater > Lake ...
GTTGCTCGTTCTCCTGTCTGAGAGCCTGAATCTCTTGCTGTTGAGCGAGGATCAGCGTTCTGACGCTGGCTGGTGTTGCCAGCCAATCCGCTTCTGGGATCCCGGAAGGAGGGGTGCTCATCACAGGGGGTCTCTGCCTGAGATGCAACCAGGAATCAAGCTGCCGTCAAGGGTTCAGCAGGGCTGAAGTTCGCCGTGAGCCGTCCCGACCCCTGAACGGTTACCAGGAATTAATGGGGCACTCTGATCTGAATACCACCATGATCTATACCCATGTGCTCAAGCGCGGCCCGATGGGCGTCATCAACTAAAAGTGGATATCGGGTCCGATAACCACTGTTCGCGATGGACACTAATTGCCTAAAGCGGCTGCCGCTACTAGAGTTGGCTGTGCTGCATGGAAGTGGTTCACGGAATGCAGCAGAGGCAGTAATGTGGTTCTCGGAAACCTCCCATATAGCGTTAGGTGCTAGCATATCACAATGGCAATTTTTGAAAATGTTTGAACAGCTACTATTGTAACTACCGATCAGTAGTCTGAAAACTCTAAATATAACTATCCTTATAGACAGTGACCCAAGAGCCAAATGCCACTTGTTCCAGAAGCCGACCTAAAGCTTGCAACACAGAATATCGCACACTTTGGCGATACGGATATCTTCCCATTCCCAACCGAAAATCATATCTTCTATGACAAGTCTGAAGGCATCTGCACGGTACTCAAGGAAATTGATAACGATTTTGAATCCGCCCTCATTACTATGCCAGTTCTTGCTTCAAAAGAATTAGCTGCGGTTGGATACAATGGATTTAGGCAAGGTACACAAATTGATCCAATTTGGAATGCATATCTCTTGGCACTAGTAGTTTGCATTGGAAAAGATATTGAAGCACGACGCGTGTCCTCCTCCATTGTTTTCTCCTATCGATTTAAGCCTGTACAAGCTACAGGTTCGCTTTTCGATACAACAGTGGGATGGGTAGAATTTCAGGCAGAAGCCAGTCGCAAGGCTTGCCAACATGCATTTGTCTTACGGTGTGACATTTCTGACTTTTATCCACGTATTTATCACCATCGGCTTGAGAATGCCCTACGTCGTGCCACAGAAAATAGTGAAGTCGTAAATCGGATTAGTGACCTTGTGAGCGCTATCGCAGCAGGCCCATCTTACGGTCTTCCTGTAGGCGGGCCAGCGGCTCGCCTCTTGAGTGAACTCTTGCTCAATAGTGTGGATCGGCTTTTGCTCGCAGAAAAAATCAATTTTATTAGATTTGTCGATGATTACCTTATCTTTGCGGATTCCAGAGAAAAAGCTCATTCTTCACTAATTCGTCTAAGCCAGCTGCTTTTGACAAACGAAGGGCTTTCATTGCAGAAGACCAAGTCTCGAATTCAATCTTCAGCCGAGTTTCTTGCAACTTCTGAGTTTACTGAAGCGGGAGTTGTAGGTGAAGCGTCAGAGAACGATTTGCTAGCTAGAGCATTTAAACGTTTGAGGATTCGTTATGATCCGTATTCTCCGACTGCCGATGATGATTACAAAGCATTAACCAAAGAGCTAAGCAGATTCGATATTGTCGGAATGCTGGGTCGGGAGCTTACAAAGAGCCGAATTGATGAGAGTCTTACACGTCGCTTAGTCTCTTCAATAAAGCTGTTGCCAGAATCTTCTCAAAATGATGCAATGAGGTCAATGTTTGACAGTCTTGACCTGCTATATCCAATTTTCCCCTCAGTGATGCAGCTATGCCGCCATCTCCACGCAAATCTTACGCCTGATGTACAAACGGATGTCTATGCATCACTTCGCCACCTGATTGAATGCGGCTCATATATTACACAGGTCCCAGCAAATCTTGCCTATGCCATAAGAGTTCTAGCAAATGACGACTCTGAAGAAACTGAAATTCTTTTTGCGTCTTTGTATAAGGACTCATCAAGCATGATGATTCGGCGTGATCTTATTGTCCTTATGGCGTTTCGCAAAGCAGACTACTGGTTGTCTAATTGCAGAAACTCGTTTGCGACTTTGAACGGCTGGGAGAGGCGTGCACTTCTAATTGCATCATATACCTTGGGCGATGAGGGAAAGCATTGGCGTAGCGCGATACGCAACGAGCAGAGTGCATATGACAAATTAGTGCTTGAATGGACATCAGAGAGTAAGCAAAAACATGGTTCTGCATGGAGAGTTCCATTGTGATTTCAGAACACCAGTTTGCAACACACTATCTATCTGATTGGCACACAATTACACCCCTGGCTGACGGATTTTGGTCATTTGAAAATCTGATGTTATCACGGATTGTTCCGCCGCTCAAGCCAATGGCGCGAAGCGATATGAGGGCCATAATAAATGAAACAGCCTTTCGTGCTTTTTGCTTGCTGCACAACAATTCAAATCGTATCAGACGGACTGACGTCTTGAATGCGATTGAAGTAGAGTTAAGTCCATCGCTTCTCTACATTCAGCGATTTTCCCCCAGTTCTCACCTGCAGACGGAGAATATCGATGATAACTTTCGAAAAGAGGCTGGTAATCTGGTGTTTCGTCTGCTTCACTTCTTTCCGGGGTCAACACCCACTATCCTCCGACCTACATTCAGCGGATGTGGCCTTCTCTCACAGTGTGAAGGGGATGTCATCAAAGGATCCTGTCTTTATGAAGTGAAGGCAGGAGAGAGGGGGTTTCGAGTTGTTGATCTACGGCAATTGCTCACGTATACAGCGCTTGCTTACGCCAATGGATCGCTTTCATTTCAGGAAATTGGGTTATTTAATCCTAGGACAGGCCTTGCTTGGAAGAAGAGCCTTGAAGAAGTTAGTTACTCTCTTTCTGGATTGAGGCTAACTGACACTCTTTCAGCGTTGGTCGATCGTTTCTCAGGAGCATCAGCTTCGAGATAATTGCTATCTTTCAACCCTACACCTAACATCAGCATACAGCGGACTCGGCTGTGCCTCGCCGCTGATGCTGAGCGTTGGGCGGCGCTAGATAGCATAGTCTGTGGTCAAAGTTCAAAAGGAGAAAAGTGATGCTTCCCGACATTAGGACAAGAAGACTTTCTTTTGGCAACATCTTGTCATGGGGATGGTCAATTTATCAAACGCATTTTGTGAACATCTTGATTGTGGTCCTCATAATCAATATCCCTCTCAACATCGCTACCAAAGTCGTAACTGAGCCATATCCAAACGCAATACTTAGTATATCCGAATCAATTTTCGATGTGTTGGAGGCTATGGCCGTTATGTTTATTACCGAGAGTGCCGTAAACAACGAAACTATGTCATTTGGCGACGCACTGCGTCGAGCAGCGAATCGTTGGGCAAGCGGCATTTTGACCTATCTGCGAGCAGGAGTCATTCTGTTCTTTCTGTTCTTGTTGTTGATTGTGCCCGGCATTATTTGGTCTATTTACTATGCCTTCATATTGCAGGTTGTGGCGCTAAGAAACGAAAGTGAAAAGTCTGCTTTAGATTATAGCGAAGTCCTCGTTCATAGTCAATGGGGAAGAGTTTTTGGAACGAGCGTTATCCTGATCTTAATGATATCGGGTCTATCTTATGGGATAGAACTCATTTTGGGCCTGCTAAAGACAAATCTCGTGATCAATGCTATCGCAGCCACACTCGTTGATATCATTACAGTGTTTGATACTGTCGCCTTTACAGTTTTATTCTTGAACCTTGATTATCAGAAAACATTATCACAGCAAGTAATTTGAGTGACGCCAGTACCCTTAGCGCATAGAGCGTCGCCCAACAACAACATGCACCCGACCCGATGCAAAGAGTTTGGCTGTTCGCAAGGGCGTCCCCGGGCGGGTGATGATGAGCGTTCGCCCGCTCGAAGTCAGTCTTGCCAGGGCCATTAAAAACATGCCATGCTACAATGTTAATCATTGCTACAGTCGTCCTAATAAAGAGAAAAAATGAGAACTTTTGCTGACGTGGCCGCCTACGACAAAGATGGGCAGTTAGCCCTAGTCGTCGAAGCAAAAAGTCGCCTTCACACTACCGCTGGTTGGGCTGCGCAAATGCGCAGAAATCTATTCTCTCATGGCATAGTGCCTAAAAGCAATTACTTCATGCTTGCAATGCCCGATAATCTGTATCTGTGGCGCGGCAAGGAGATGGGAGTTGAGCCTACCAAGCCTCATTATGTCATTAGTCCAGAGCCACTATTTCGAAGATACCTTGATAGCACTCATGCTAACCCATTAAAACTAGGCGAGCAATCTCTCGAGATTCTCATTAATTCTTGGTTAAGCGACCTCATTCAAAGCGGGCTTCCAGATGACCTGCCTGAGCCACAACGAACCATACTGGCTCAGTCTGGGCTGGTAGACGCAATAAGAGGTGGGCGGATCGCGCTAGAAGAGCTCATATGATTTCGATCTATGTTGAAACCAACTATATTCTTGAGCTTGCGTTTTCTCAAGAGCAAGCTCAGAGCTGCCTGCACCTGCTTGAGATTCATGAACGGGGCGCGGGAAGACTAGTCATTCCTGCTTTCAGTATTGGAGAGTGTTTTGATACCTTAGTTCGTCGAAGCGCCCAAAGAAAGCGTTTGGCGGAGACTGTTTCAGTCGAATTAAAACAGCTATCGCGTTCCCTGGCTTACAGGAGCGAGGTTCCTGCTCTTGATTCCATCACTCGGCTGCTGATCAACAGCCTGGAAGATGACAAGAGGAGGCTCGACGAGATATTGACCAGACTACTAGAAGTGGCCGAGATAGTGCCCTTGAACCAGAGTGTTGTGATGGAAGCAATGGGTTATCGTGAGAAGTATGGCCTAGGGTACCAAGACTCGCTTGTCTTTTCATCTGTCATAGATCACCTTCACTCAGTAGCGAGCGCACCTAGTTGCTTTCTGAATCGCAATAGCAAGGACTTCGATGATCCTGATATTGTCGAGACACTTGGAAAAATGGATTGCAAGATGCTCTTTAGCTTTGACAAGGGACTCAACTACGTGAATGGATTGCTTGGGAAATGAGATGTTGCCTCACGCCATTTTAACAGTTGAACAAGCCCCCGAGTGGACAGGCCGCCACAAACTCTCTGCTGCTCATCCCGCGCTCCCTGCCTGCTACTCAGGGGCAGCGTTAGCCCTAACAATGACTATACCCGTGTTCAGTAAAAATAAACTTCCCGGCATGTGGCAAGGCTTGTACGAGACCCAATCTGTTGCTGACGGTTGGGCGCTTGTTTACGGCTGCAAAGCTGTGGCAAAGACGGAAGGCGGCAACGGCAGGAGTACCGCAAGATCTTGATTCGACCTGATCGATCGACCTTGAGTTGATCTGTGGTGTTCAACCAGCGCAAGAGCCTTGATCGATGGTCGAGGTCTGCGCCATTGGTTGGCCTTCGTGGCCGCCTGCACCGCCCACAACCCAAGATGGGGAGCCCCATCCTGTGGCTGCACGGCGTCTGCCGCGCTTCAGCGGTGGTGCCTCTCCCTGCCCCCATCTCGATGCCCTCTCCCTCGTCCCCCTTCCGGCGCGGGCCCGGCACGGCCCGACGCCGGGCCGTTCTTGGCCTGGTCGGACTGCTGGCCAGCCCGCTGCTGGCGCCCATGCTGCCCGCCGGCCCGCTGGCCCGCCTGCTTGCCCCGGCGCCGGCCGGTGCCCAGCAGGCCGCCTCCCAGCCGGTGCTGCGCATCGGCGCCATCCCCGACCAGAAGCCTGAGAAACTCAACCGCCTCTATCCGCTGGTGGCCTCCGAGCTCAGCAGGCAGCTGGGGGTGAAGGTGACCTATGTGCCGGTGGTGGATTACGCCGCCGCCGTGAGCGCCTTCCGCACCGGCAACCTTGATCTGGTCTGGTTCGGCGGGCTCACCGGCGTGCAGGCCCGCCTGCAGAAACCCGGCGCCCGGGTGATCGCCCAGCGCGACATCGACGTGAACTTCCACAGCATCTTTATCGCCAATGCCCGCAGCGGCATCAAGCCGATCAGCCAGCAGAAGGAGCTGGTGGAACTCAAGGGCAGGCGCTTCACCTTCGGTTCGGAGAGTTCCACCTCCGGCCGCTTGATGCCGCAGTGGTTCCTCTCCCAGGCCGGCGTGAAGCTCAGCGACTTCAAAGGCGGCGCCCCCGGCTTCAGCGGCAGCCACGACACCACCATCGCCCTGGTGTCGAGCGGGGCCTACGACGCCGGTGTGGTGAACGAGCAGGTGTGGCGCACCAGCCTCCACGACGGCAAGGCCAACCGCGAAAAGGTGATCCCGATCTGGAAGAGTCCCGGCTACCCCGACTACCACTGGATCGCCCAGGGCGACCTGGACGCCCGCTTCGGCAAGGGCTTCACAACCAAGCTCCAGAAAGCGCTCCTGGCCTGGCGGCCCAGCGATCCGGAGCAGAAGAAGATCCTGGCCCTGTTCGGGGCGCAGCAGTTCACCGAAGCCGATGCCGCCGCCTATGGCCGCATCGAGCAGGTGGGGCGCCAAATCGGCAAGATCCGCTGATGGCTGCGGCGGCGCTGCTGGAGTTGCGGCAGCTGAGCGTGGCCGGCCGCGGTGGTGTGCCGCGGCTGGAGGGGGTGAACCTGGTGATCGAGCCCGGCGAGCGGGTGGCCCTGCTCGGCCCGAGCGGCGCCGGCAAGAGCACCCTGCTCACGGTGGCCAACGGGCTGCTGGCCCCGAGTTCCGGAACGGTGCTCTGGCAGGGCGAAGCCCCCGCCCGCTCCCGCCGGGCCCGCCGCCGCCAGCAGGCCCGCATCGGCACCCTCTGGCAGGACCTGCGCCTGATCGAGGAGCTCAGCGTGCAGCAGAACCTCAATGCCGGCCGGCTGGCGGCCTGGGGTTGGCCCCGGGCCCTGCTCAACCTCCTGCTGCCCCTCGACACCGCCGCCAACGCCGCGGTGCTGGCCCGGGTGGATCTGGCCGCGGAGCTGCTGGGCCAACCGGTGGCGGCCCTCTCCGGCGGCCAGCGGCAGCGGGTGGCGATCGCCCGCCTGCTGCGCCAGGACCCCACCCTGCTGCTGGCCGATGAACCCCTGGCCAGCCTCGATCCGCGCCTGGCCGCCTCCCTGTTGGCCTTGTTGCTGGCGGAGGCGACCCCGCCCAGGGCCCTGCTGCTTAGCCTGCACCGCCCCGATCTGCTGGCGGGCTTCGATCGGGTGATCGGCCTGCGGGCCGGCCGGCTGGTGTTCGATGCCGCCGCAGCCGACCTCCAGGGGCCTGCGGGGGTGGCCCGGCTGCAGGAGCTGTACCGCGGCGAGGACCGCAAGACCGATGGGCAGGCCGATGGGCAGACCGATGGGGCGCGGGATGGCGCGGGGGATGGCGAACCGGGTGAGCCGGCACGACCAGCAGGCGCGGGCTCTCTCTGGGCCGCCCCGGACCGATGACGGGTGTCGGCGGCGGCGAGATCCCAGCGCTGGAGACCCCAGCGCTGGAGGGCGCGCCCAACGGGGGAGCAGGGCGAGGATTCCTGCTGCGGCCCGCCGCCCCCCTGTTGGTGCTGCTGCCCTCGCTGGTGCTGCTGCCGCTGCTGGCGGTGCCCTTTCTGGCCCATGGCGGCGGCCTGGATCTGCTCGGCCAGTTCGCCCTCGCGGCCTTCACGCCCTCGCTTGATCCGCTGGTGCTCCGTTCGGCCCTCACCGGTCTGGCCACCACCGTGGGCATGGCCCTGCTGGGCTGGAGCGCCAGCCTGGTGCTGGGGCTGCTGCTGGGGCTGGCCAGCTCCCGCACCCTCTGGCGCAGCTGTTGGGGGCAGCTCTGGCCGGCGGAGCTGATCCGGCGCCTGCTGGCGATTCCCCGCTCCATCCACGAGCTGCTCTGGGGCCTGCTGCTGCTGCAGCTGGTGGGCCTGCAGCCGGTGGTGGCGGTGGTGGCGATCGCCATCCCCTTCGGCGCCCTGGTGGCCCGGGTGGTGGCCGATCTGCTCGACGGGCTCGACACCGGCCGCCTCGAGGCCCTGCGGCTCGCCAGCGTCCCGGCCCCAGCGGCCCTGCTCACCGCCCTGGGCCCGCCGCTGCTGCCGGGGCTGCTCAGCTACAGCGGCTATCGGTTGGAGTGCGCCCTGCGCAGCGCCACCCTGCTGGGGGTGTTCGGCCTCGGCGGCCTCGGCACCGACCTCAAGCTCACGCTGCAGTCGCTGGAGTTCCACGAACTCTGGACGGGGCTCTGGCTGCTGCTGGCGGTGATGCTGGCCCTGGAGACGGGCCTGGGGTGGCTGCGGCGCCGCTGGCTGATGCCGCGCCGGCTTGGGCTGGGCCGGGCCGGGAGGGGGCGGGCCGGAGTGGGGGCGCGGGGCCGGGAGATGGTGCTCTCCCTGGCCGCCCTGCTGCCGCTGACCATCGGCGTGGGTTGGGCTCTGGGGGTGGATCCGCGCGCCCTGCTGGCCTGGCAGCCGTTGCAGGGGGTGGGCGGCAGTGGCTGGCTGGATGGCGAGCGGTTGCTGGCCCTGCCGTGGCCAGCCTTGATCGGCAGCACCTTGGCCCTCACCCTGCTGGCGGCGGCCCTGGCGGTGGGGCTGCCGCCCCTGCAGCTGCTGCTGAGCGCCCCCTGGCCAGCGGCGCGCCGATTGGTGCGCATGAGCTGGGCCCTGGCGCGCCTCTGGCCGCCGCCCCTCACGGCCCTGCTGCTGCTGCTGGTGCTGCAGCCGGGGCTGATCACCGCCGCCCTGGCCCTGGGCCTGCACAACGCCGGCATCCTGGGCCGCCTGCTGGCGGAGGCCCTGGCTGATGCCACACCCGCCGTGGAGCAGGCTCTCGCCAGCGGCGGTGTTCGGCCGCGGCTGGCCCTGCTGTATGGGCGCTATCCGGCGATCGCTCGCCCCTATCTCGCCTATGGCGCCTACCGGGCTGATGTGCTGCTGCGCGAAACCGTGGTGGTGGGGCTGGTGGGGGCCACGGGCCTGGGCAGCCAGCTGCTCGAGAGCCTCAGCAGCTTCGCCTGGGACCAGCTGCTGGCCTTGGTGGCCGTATATGCCCTGCTCACCCTGCTGGGGGAGGAGCTCAGCGATCGGGTGCGCAGACGCTTGCTGCAGAGGGTCTGATCCGCCGGCGCCAGCGAATCGCCAGGGCTCAGCCGGCGGCCTGCCGACCGACCACCCGATTGCGGCCGCGGCGTTTGGCCTCGTACAGGCAGTTGTCGGCGAGCTGCTGGAGCTGGTCGCCATCACAGTCCGGAAACGCCTCCGGATCCCAGAGCGCCACCCCGAGGCTCACCGAGAGGGGCATGCCCTCGCCACCGTCGGGGCTGGGCACCCGGGCTTGCCGCACCGCCTCCCGCAGCCGTTCGCAGATCCGCAGGGCCTCGGGGCCGTCGGTGTTGGGCAGGATCAATGCAAACTCCTCACCGCCCAGCCGGGCCACCACATCGCTGCTGCGGCGCAGGTCGGAATTGAGGATCGTGGCCACCTCCTTCAAGCAGGCATCCCCGTAGGCGTGGCCGAGGGTGTCGTTCACCTGCTTGAAACAGTCGATGTCGACCAGGGCCAGGGCCAGGTTGCCGTTGTTCAGCCTGGCGGCGTTGATCAGGGACTTAAGAAAGGAATCGAAGCTGCGCCGGTTCGGCACGTTGGTGAGGGGATCGAGCAGGGCCAGGCGTTTGGCCCGCTCACTCTCGAAGGTGTAGAACAGCAGACTGAGCAGGCTGCTCATCGAACAGATCCTCTGGATTTGCTCATCGCTGAAGCTGCTCTCACCACGAAGGGCGATGGTGAGAACCGGGATCGAGATGCCGCGCGAATCAAGCCGCAGGCCGAGATAGTCGTTGCAGTTCTGCTCCTTCAGTTTCGCAAGGAATGGGAACAGCACCTCCCGCTGGTTTCCCAGCCGCTGGCGGAAGAGCTGAACCTTGGTGGCGATGTGATGGAGCGGGCTGGCTAGGTGCTCCTCGCGTTCGAGAAAGGAGCGGTCCATGCGCAGGGTGGTGACCTCACCGGGCTTGTTGTGATACCAGACATACTGACTGCAATCGATGTCATCATCATCCGGCAGGAAGGCCAGTGAGAGCCTCAGGATGTCGAGGCCCCAGCTCTTGAGTTCGTTCACGAACAGCAGCAGGAATTCCTCGAAGCTGCGCAACTCGAACCATTTGTCGAGGATGTAGCGCTCCAGGGGCACGCCGCCGCTCCCATGAGCGCCCGGCACCGGGGCCTCCAGCAGGCGGTCGGAGGAGCGGTGCTTGCTCACCATCGCCTCGATCGCCTCGGCCGAACCCCAGGGGGAGTTGGTGAGGAAGCCGGCGACCGCCTTCCACTCCATCGGCCGGGCGATGAGGTAGCCCTGCAGCCCGTCCGTGCCCAGCCGGATCGCTGCGGCGAGGTCGCCATGGTCGTCCACGCCCTCGGCTACCACGGTTTTGCCCAGGGCATGCACCGTGTCGATGAAAGAACCGAGATAGCGCTGCATGCGGAAGGAATCCCCGAGCCCGCTCACCAGATCGATGTCGAGCTTGATGGTGTCGTACCAGGCGGCGCAGATGCGCTGGTAATTGGAGAGACCCGAGCCGAAGTCATCGATCAGGATCCGGAAGTTCAGTTCCTTGATCAGCCGTTCCGAGGCGGCATTCACGCTGTCCCGGTGCTGGCCCCGGCCGGGGGTTTCCGTGAGTTCGAGGCAGATGAGCGAATTGTCGATCTTGTGTTCGTCCAGACAATCGATCAGTTGGTTGAGTCGATCGGGGCTGGCAATCGAATCAATGCTGATGTTCACCGAGAGGTAGTCGATTCGCTGGCGGAGCAAAGAGGATGCCTCCAGGCTTCTCTGCAGGCCGGCCACCCGGGCGATCACCAGGGCATCGATCTGGTGGGTGATGCCCAGTTCATGGGCGATGCGGATCAGTTCCCCGGTCTGCTGCTCCTGCAGCAGCGGCGTGCGGAATCGGATCAGCACCTCAAGGCCGAACTGACCGGGATTGGCGAGCAGCATGATGGGCTGCACGTGCAGATCGATATCCTCGCTGCGGAGTTGGCGCAGGGCGTCGCGGATGGCGCTGGCCTGTCGCACCTGGCTCGCGTCGCTGGCCTCGATCAGGCGGATGTTCGATCCGGCTTCGGCGGCCACGATCTCCCCGAAGCCATGGCTCTGGAGGATGGAGGCCCCTGAGGTTCCCGGCCGCAACCGCTGGCCGGTGACCACGATGTCGTCGTCCCACAGCAGCCCCTGGAACTGCCGCTGAATGGCGGCACTCACGCTGATCTGGAGCTCGTGCAGCAGCAGCCGGTCCTGATCGGGATCCGGTTCCTTCCACCCCATCACCTCCCGGCCCGGGCCATCGCCGCAACGGGTGAAGATGGCCGCCAGGCGCGTCTCAGAGGCCCGGTAACAGCGCACCCGCGGGCCGGAGCCGGGATGGTGCTTCACGGCCTCGCAGGCCGCCTGGAACAGGCGGGAGATCTCCTCGTCGGGCAGGAAGGCCTGCTGGCGTTCCAGCAGCCGCAGGGTCACGATCGTGAGGAGGCAGGGTGGGCCATCGCCAACGGAGTCCACAAGGCCCGGATCCTGAAGGTCATGCTCGAGGACGGAGCGGGAGAGCAGGCCGGTCTGGCGGTCACGCCAGAGGCGCTCGAGGATCTGGTGCTGCTGGCGGCTCTTACGTTCCGAGCGGTAGGCCAGCAGGCCGCTCAGGATGATCAGCAGGCCTGCCAGGGGCCAAACGAGCGCCCGAGTGAGCGGGTTGCGCGACCACTCCAGGTTCAGCTGCGGCGGGGCCCCTCGATTCAGGGCGATGAAGCTGAATCCGGCATCGGGCCCGAGGGTGCGATCAAGGTTCAGTTGCAGCCAGGGGGATGGGGCCTGGCCCGGCTGCGGGACAGGGGCCAGCCACAGCAGGTTGCGCTGAACCGGATCCGCCAGCACACGCATCTGGGGTGGGCGGTTGTCGCTCAGGCAGATGATGTCTGGCTCGGCCGGGCGTTCTCCCCTTGGTCCAACCCCTCCGGCCGCGCGGACCGTCGCCGCGGCAGCGCCGGCTCCGGGGGACCTGGCAGGTTCGATTCCGGGCTGCCGCCCCGGGGCATCGGCCGGCGGGGCCAGGCTCAACCCCAGGGCCATCAAGGCGCCCTGTTGGCCCGATCGGCTGGTGTCCTGCTCCTGCCCGGGCTCTCCTGTGCCGGCAGAGGCCTGCAGGAACAACAGCTGGGAAGCCTCCAGGGTCCGGCAGAGGCGTTCGGCGGCTTGTTCAAGCCGGTGTCGATGCTGGCCCGCTTCCCGCAACTGGGCAGACTGATTGACGATCACCGTAACCGCGGTGGTGGTGATCACCCCGGCAGCCAGGATGCCGTAGGTGCGCCTCTGCATCGGCTGGCGTCCGTGCCGACAAGTTGGCGATCGATAGGCTAGCGCTGTCCCCCCCCCGTGACCCCTTCCCCGATGTGTCCAGTCCCCTTGTTCGCCGCGCCATCGGACGGCAGAGGTCTGGCCCATCGAGGGGCGCTCCGCCGCGGCGTCGCTGGCGTGCCGCGCTGCCCTGGGGGCTGCTGGCGGTAGCCCTGCTCACGCTGCTACCGGCCTCCCTGCTGGCGGGCTCCACGACGCCACCCGGAGCGGATCGGGCCGCCGTTTCCTCCTATGCCCTGGTCCAGCGGGCTCCCTTCAACCGGCCCGACTTCTATCCGCTTGATCGCCGCCCCGATCCGGCCCTCTACCGGCCCCATGCCGACTGGATCGGCAGGCTGATCCTGCCGGAGCCGGCCGAGGCCGCCGCCAGCGGTGAGGACTGGGTCTGGCTGGAGGTGGAGCAGGCTCCTGCCGCCGCTGCCCACCTGGTGGGGCGCCGGCTGCCGCTGGCCTGGGCGGATCAGCCCCGGTTGCGGGCCGTGGTGGGGCTGCTCACCACGGACATCCACCTCGGGGCCGAAGCCCGCTCCCTGGCGGCCCAGGGCAACGTGGTGCCCTGGCGGCTTGATGGCCGCTCCCGGGTCGGACCGCTCCAGTCCCTGGCCGGTGCCCGCCCCGAGGATGACCTCAGCGTGCGGTTGGAGGGTGTGGAGCTGGCTGCCGCCGGCGACCTCCGTGCCCTTCTGCCGGCTCTTGGGGACGGGCCGGTGCTGCGGATCCCGACCCCGCCGGTGCAGATCACGGGGCGCTGGATGGCCAGGGCGCGACTGCTGAGGGCCCTGCCGGGGAAGGAGGGGGCCGGTGGCGACCTGTTCGTGGTGCGGCACTACGACTCCCGCAGCCACAGCTACGGGGGGCCCGAGGAAACGGTGCGCATCCCCAGCCAGCCCCCCAACCGGGATGGTCGGCGGTTCTTCGAGACCACCGGCCTGCTCGACCACCCGATCGGCGCCGAGGGCTGGACCCTCTACGGGGCGCCGGCGGCGGATGGCCTGTTCACGGTGCAGGCCTTGCTGCCTCAGGCCCTGGTGCAGCTGAGCCCCGATGGGCAGCTGCGGGGCACCACTGCGGGCCTCGGCCAGATCGCCCGTGGCAATTGGAACGCCGCGACCAGCCGCCGCGGCAGCTTCCGTCGCACCGCCCTTGAGCCCGATGGAATGGCGCGGCCCTGGGCGATCGGCGACCGTGCCCTCTTGATTCACGCCTTCGGCGGCATCGGCGGGCCCGGTGGTGAGCCCACACCGGGCTTCACGGTGACGGGCCATTTCGCCTTCGGCGAGGCGGAGGTGATCGCCGACCCCTTTGGCGGTGAGCCTCGCTTCGACCTGCGTTATCACCAGATCTATGCCAACAATCCCGATGGGATCGTGGCCGGCAGCCAGGAATGGAGTGCCTGGAGCGGCGATCTGCAGCGGGGCTGGCTGGGGCTGCGGCCGATCTCGGATGTGCTGGTGCGGCAGGATCCACAGCTGCTGGCGGCTCTGCGGCTCCAGGCCGAGGTGCTGATGGCCCGCTATCGCAGCGGTGATGGCAGCGGCGTGGCGGCGGTCACGGTCACCACGTCCTGCGTGCAGGATTCGGCCCAGGCCCTCTGGACCACGGTGGAGTTGCTGCGCCAGGGTCTGGTGTCCGGGCCTTCCCCCTCGGCCAGCACGGCCGGCGGTCACTCCCTGGGGCGGGCGATCGAGGCGGTGCTGGTGCCCTTCGGCATCGTGCGCTCCGACTGGCACGGCAATGCGGAGCTGATTGCCACCGCCCTGCGGGCGGCGGACAGGGCCGGACCGGATTCCGGGGTGGGCGGCCCGGCCGCGGCTCCGGTTGCGGCGCCGAATGTGGGGCCGACTGCGGGTTCGACTACGGGTCCGACTGCGGGGCCAACTACGGGGCGGTTCCAGCGCGGCCTGAGTCCCCTTGATGGCCTGCTGAGCCTCCATTCGATCCTGCCCCGCCGCGGCCACGATGCCTTCGCGGCCCTGTTCCTGCGGCGCGGTGCCCCCCTGTGGATCCTGCGCACCAACCAGATCCCCGGAGCCAATACGCGCTACGAACCCCTGGCGCCCACCCTGTTGCTGGGCCGCCTACCGCTGGTGGGGGAGCTGCAGCGCCGCCTGGCTGATGGCCTGCTGGCCCCCCTGGATGCCCGCCAGGTGGGCCTCTGCTTGCTGGGCTTCGCGCTCTATTCGGCGCTGGCCCTGGCCCTGGGGCTCGGTTCCGGTTTCCTGGAACCCGGCCACTCCTGGCCCCGGCCGCGCCGTCTGTTGAGCGCGGCTGCCGCCCTGCTGCCGATGCCCGCCCTGGGGGAGGAGCTGCTGTTCCGGGGGGCCCTGCTGCCCCACCCCGGGGAAGGCACGCCCTGGCCGCAGCTGCTGGCCTGGAGCGCCCTGGGCATCGGGCTGTTCGTGCTTTATCACCCCCTGGCCGGGCGGCTCTGGTACCGCCGGGCCGAGCGGGTGTTCCACGATCGCCGCTTCCTGCTGCAGACGGCCCTGCTGGGGGTGGCCACCACCGCGCTCTACCAGGCCAGCGGCTCCCTTTGGCCCGCCGTGCTGGTGCACGCCCTGGCGGTGCTGGTCTGGCTGGAGCGGCTGGGGGGGCGCCAACATCTGGCGGTGGGGCCCGCAGGCTGACCCGCCGCGATCAGCCCGCCTGGAGCTCGGCCAGGGTGGGGTAGTCGATGTAGCCCACGGACCCCGGCGTGTAGAAGGTGGCTGGATCGGCCGCCTGGAGGGGCGCCCCGGCGGCGATGCGGGCGGGGAGATCGGGGTTGGCGAGGAAGGGCTGCCCAAAGGCCACTGCATCCACCAGGCCGGCGCCGATCGCGGCGGTGGCCTCGGCGGGGGTGTAGCCCATGTTGGCGATCAGGGGCCCCTGATAGTGCTGCCGCACGGGGGTGAGCACATCCCCATGCTGCTGACCGGCGAAGTCGCCGCGCATCAGGTGCAGGTAGGCCAGCCCGCAGCTGTTGAGGCGCTCGGCCAGCCAGGTGACCAGGCCGATCGGATCGCTATCAGCGATGTCGTTGTAGCTGTTCAGTGGCGAGAGCCGCAGGCCCACCAGGCGGGATTCCTGGCGAACCGCAGCGATCACCTCCAGCAGCAGCCGGGCCCGGTGTTCGATCGGGCCGCCGTAACGACCGCTGCGGTGGTTGCTGCCATCGCGCAGGAACTGATCGAGCAGGTAGCCGTTGGCGCCGTGAATCTCCACCCCGTCGAAGCCGGCGGCGGTGGCATTGCGGGCGGCGTGGCGGAACCCCTCCACGATGGTCGGCAGTTCGTCGTCGGCGAGTTCGCGGGGCACCACGTAGGGCTGTTTGCCCGCGGGGGTGCGAACCTCATCGCCCGTGATCGCGATCGCACTGGGGGCCACCGGCTGGCGGCCGGCGTTGAGCAGGGGATGGCAGGCCCGGCCGCCGTGCCAGAGCTGCAGCACGATGCGCCCGCCGGCGGCATGGACCGCGTCGGTGGTGAGTCGCCACCCCTCCACCTGGGCCTGGGAATGGATGCCTGGCTCGTGCCAGAAGGACGAGTTGCCCTCCATCACCATCGTGGCCTCGGCGATCAGCAGACCGGCGCTGGCCCGCTGGGCGTAGTAGGTGGCGATCAGGGGGCCGGGCACGTTGTCGTCGTCGGCGCGGCAGCGGGTGAGCGGGGCATGGATCACCCGGTTGGGCAGCTCCAGATCACCGAGGGCTAAGGGGGTGAACAGGTCGGACATGGCGGCGGCTGGAGACATCGGCATGGGGGTTGGCACCATGCTGCAGGAGATCCGAACGATTGGACAGGTTGGCTCAGGAGGCCAGGGGGCGGTGCCAGCCGGGCTCCCAGGGCCAGCGGGGAAACCAGGATTCGAGCTGGTAGAGCAGGCGGCCGAGGAAGAGGCTGAAGGCCGTGCTGCCGGAGGGCCGGCCGTAGGGGGCGAAGCCGGCGGGCATCAGCCGGGCCACCTCGCGCGGATCGACCGCTGCCAGGGGAAGGCGGCGTGCCAGGGCCAGGGCCGAGGCGATCGCCAGTCCCTGGCCCACCGAGATGTTGAGTTCGATGATCCTCCCCGCGCCTTGCCCCAGCCCACCGAAGCCGCTGGCTGGCCCCAGCACCGCCAGATTGCTCAGCTCCCGCGGCAGGGTGTGGTGGTAGCCGAAGTTGAAGGTGGGTTTGGCGGGCGGCACGAATTGGGAGATGCCTCCGCGGAAATCGAGGTAATAGGTGAAGGTGCCGAGGGCCTCCTGGCGCGGTACGCCCCCCCTGGCCATCAGGCCGGCGCTCAGGGCCATGCGGGGATGGGCGATCTGGTCGGCGGAGCGGATGTAGAGCTCCGGCATCCAGCGCACCCGCCGGGCGCCATGGCGCAGGAAGAAGCTCTCCACATGCGCCGCCGCCGGCACCATCCAGCTCAGCGGCTGGCCGCGGTGGGCAATCACCTCGCGGTTCTGATCGGCGCTGTTGCGGAACAGCAGGGCGTTGAAGCTGAGCCGGTCGGGAAGGATCGCGATGTTGGCCGCATCCATCCGGGCCGGGGCGTGCCGCAGGCCGGGGGTGAGCCCCTGCTCGCCATGCACGGCGATGCTCAGGGCCGGACTCTGCTGGTCGGCGCTGTCGCTGGTGGCGGAATAGAGAAGCAGGGGGTTGCCGCGCTGGTCGACCAGGTCGGCCAGCAGGCGCTGGCGGTCGTTGCGGTAGGCGGGCCAGCCCACCAGCCAGTGCTGGGCTTCCCGGTCGCGGCGGTCGAGCAGGCGCCGGGTGAGTTGCTCCTCCAGCTTGCGCAGCTGGGTGATCGAGAGGCCTTCCACCTCGAAGATCCAACCCAGGGAGATGCTTTCGCGCGAGAGCCCGCGGGGCCCCAGCCCCCGCAGGAAGGGCACCGAGGCTCGATGGGCGAGGTCGGCGCCGAGGCTCGCATCGATGAAGAGGTCGGCGCCGAGGCGGCCATGGCCCGCGGTTTCGATCACGCAGAGGCGCTCACTCCCCTCCCCCTGAAGTGGCCCTCCGGCAGCACCGACAGCACGCTCCAGCTCGGTGCCGGTGGGCTCCACACCCGCCAGCAGGGTGATCCGTGCCCGAGCGAGGGCCCGCCGGAAGGCCCGCGAAGCCCGGCGGGGATCCACGGCGATCTGGTGCACGCCGGTGAGCCGCAGGAAGCGGCGGTAGAGATCGGAGGAGGGGGCGAAGGGGGGCAGCACACCCCACATGTCGCGCGGCACCTGGTTGCGATCGAGGTAGGCCAGGCCGGAGCGGGCGATGGTGCCCCCCAGTCCCGCCCGCAGGTCGGAGGGGGTGAGCAGGGCGATCTGGGGCCGGGTCAGGCCGGCCAGCCGGGGGAGTTGGCGGCTGAGCTCCAGGGCCGTCATCACCCCGGCCGGCTCGTCGCCATAGATGATCACATCGAAGTGGCGCTGGCCCTGGCGCCGGCAGCTCGGGTCCGTCGTGCTCAGCGGCAAGCGGGATCCCGGTCCGTAGGCGGCGGCAGGGTTGTGCGCCAAGGGAATGGCGAGGGCGAGGGCCAGGGCCCCCAGGCGTTTCGACGCCCGCCGCCAGCGCGACCGGCGGTGGGGCGTGCCATTCCTTCGGCCCGGCGGAGCGGCCGTCACCCCGTCCCGGCGGGCCGCCCGAGGCTTGGCTCCGCCTCGATCCGCTCGCGGTCTCGATGGCGAGACCCGCAGCGAGATCAGTAGCGCTGGCCAGATCGGCATCGGTGGCCAGATCGGCATCGGCGGCCAGATCGGCATCGGCGGCCAGATCCGCCGGGGAGGCGAGAACGTCCGCGGTTGTGGGCTTTCGGGGGCGGTCCCGGAGGTGGCCTGCGGCGACAGCCTCAGGGTGATCGGTGCCGAGATCCCTGCGTTGCTCGTTCGCGCGACCCGGAGAGTGCCCACCCGCTCCCAGCCCCGGGGATCGGCCAGGACCCTAGGGCTGGCTGGCGTTCCAGGCCTGTTGCGGGATACCGGCTGAGGCGAGCCGGAACACCCCGCCGTGGGCCATCCTGCTGCCATCCCCGCGGTGATTCCGTTCTGGCCCGCAGCTCCGCCCGTCCCATGGCTCTGCCACCAGCGCGTCCGGCGGCCTCCAGCCCCAGGCGGTGCTCGGAGGGGGCGGCTCGTTGGGCGTTGCGTCCAGGGCTGGCCTGCTCCCTGCTGCTGCTGCTCACCCTGCTAGCCCCGCAGGCCCGGGGTGGCCCGGCGGCGGCTGCAGGCCAGCCCCGCGCCACAGCTGGCACCACGATCGCCCCGCCCGGGCCCGACCAGCCGCCCCCTGCCCCGGCCCGGCCGGCGGCAGCGCCACCCATTGCCCCCTTACAGCCTTCCTTACCGCCCTCAGAACCGCCTTCCGCACCGCCCCCCGCCCTCAACCCCCGCCCCATCTCCACCCGATCCGCCGTGCGCGACCCCGCCGCCCCAGCTCCGGCCAGCGGAGCGCCAGCCAGCCCACGCCCCACCCATCTCCCCAACCCTCTCCCCGGTCCGCTCCCCGGCGGGCTGCCCGACCCCGGCGCGTCCAGCCCGGAGCCGGCGCTCGGCGTGTGGCTCACCACGGTCGATAGCGCCGTGATGTATGACCCGGCCGAGGCGGAGCGGGCCCTGGCCTTCCTGCGCCACAACGGCTTCCGCCGGGCGGCTCTGCCGCTGTACACCGCCGGCGTGGTGACCTGGACCCCGGCGCCAGCCCGCAATCGCCTCGCCATTCCCACCGACCCGCTGCTGCCCCCCTCCACGACCGCCGGCCCCACCACCTCCCTGCTAACAGCCCTCGGCCGGGCCGGCCTGGAGCGAGTGGGCTGGTTTGAATTCGGTCTGATGGCCCCGGCCGGCGCCCCCTGGCTGGCGGGCCGCGACGACCTGCTGCTGCGCGATGCCAGCGGCTCCAGCCTCTGGCAGGAGAGCCCGGGTCTGAACCGGGTGTGGCTCAATCCGATCCTGCCCGAGGTGCAGCAACTGCTCGAAGACCTGGTGGTGGATGCCTGCACCCAGCTGCCGCTGGAGGCGATCCAGTTCGACGACCACCTGGGCTATCCGGTGCGCTTCGGCTACGACCCGGCCACCCTGGCGGCCTGGCGGGCCACCGAGGCTGGCCGCCGCAACCCCAGCCCCGCTCCCGGGGAGCCGGCCTGGATCGCCTGGCGGGCCGAGCAGGTCACGGCCTTGCTGGAGCGGCTGCGCGCCGCCATGTACAGCGCCTGCCCGGCGGTGCGGATTTCGGTGTCGCCCAATCCCCAGGAGTTTTCCAATAGCAACTATCTGGCCGACTGGAGCAGCTGGGTGCGGCGGGGGCTGGTGGATGAGGTGGTGGTGCAGATCTATCGCGACAACCTGGCCGCCCTGGGCCGTGAGCTGGGCCATCCGAGCCTGGCCGCGGCGGCCCAGCGGGTGCCGGTGCGGATCGGTCTGCTGGCGGGCCTGAAGAGCCAGCCCAAGGATCCGGCCCAGCTCCGCAGGGAACTGGAGCTGGTGCAGGCGCGGGGGTATCGCGGCATTGATCTGTTCTTCTATGAATCAGCCCGGCGCCACTTCAGCGATCCGGGCCCCTGAGCTGCCGAGCTGCCAGAGGCCGGCACGGCAGCTCCAAGCCCATCCAGCGGTTCAGCGGTTGATGCCTGCCATACCCCATGTGTCGTAGCGATGGCCCAGAACGCGAGCCGCCAGCGCATCCAGGGTGATTCGATCAGCGTGGGACAGCTCCACATCGCAGGCGCCGAGATTTGCGATGACCCAGGCGAGAGCGATCTGCGCCGGTGTGCATGATTGTGCCAAGGCCACCGCTTCGATCAAGCGGCCCGTCAGCATGCCTCTGCCGAGCGGCGAGTAGGCCACCAGCGATCCCGACTGAAGATCGAGTCCTCCGATTGCACGGCCGCGATCGGGTGAAGCTTGGCTGCACGACGGATCGTGTCGCCCGCTGCAAGTAATACAGGTCGACGTGATCGGTACGCAGGCGCTGCAGTGAACCTTCGATGGCGCGCCGGCAGTTCTGACGCGAACCATCCAGGCCCGTGAACTCACCCGTTTAGAAATTCCGCGTCGGGCCGAACTTGGTGGCGATGAATACCCGGTCGCGGCGATCTGCGAACGCTTCGCCAAGGAGCGTTTCACCGATTTGCACCGCCAATGCCATACAGTTCTGACGTATCGAACTGTTCGACGCCCAAGTCTACTGCTTCGTGCAAAAGATTGATGGCAGCCCTTTGCTCCATCTGTGGACCGTAAAACTTTGACAAGCCCATGCAGCCAAGGCCAAACATTGGTAGAGCCAATTTAGTAGAGTAAAGTGTTCTGATCTGCATCGGTTTTGTCTCCAGTAAGGAGTTATTGATGAGCTGTCAGGCTAACGCTCAAGATCAGCGGCGGGAAGCAGCCCAGTGCATTCATCAGGCATCATTGGCCCCGGCCGCTGGATCTTGATGTTGGACTGCCTCAGAACTGGTACTGAGCCAATGGATTGCATACGTTAGACGTGGATTTCCAGGCACACTGCGTAGATCGTGAACTCTTCTGCCATCCACGTACTCCTTGAGTATCCTGCTTGATACCTTGTCAGCTTCCTTTATGAGCCTATTGGGGATTAGCTCGGAGGATCCTCTATCGGCTGAACCATAAAGAAGCTCGACGCAGCCCAAGAGGTATTCATTTCCAATCAGAGGCATCCTTCGACTATTAAACTCAGGTAGAAGGCCAAGGTCAGAATCAACTACCATCCCGATGCTGGAATTTAGGCTGATGCGATTGCAACGCAATAGCTCCTTAAGCGCAAACAACCAGCCAAGGCGCTCAGTTGGTCCAAGTAGTGAAGTGAATGTAATAAAAGCTGGTATTTCATACTGGCAAACAAAGCCGCCTGCCGCCGACGATTGAAGGCTGGCAATCACTACAGCCGTAACTGAAAGCAGGCGCCCGGCAACCTCTTTAGTATTGGTATCAATCGCCAAAAGCTGGTCATAGTCAGCAATTGCCTTGTTAATACTGACTTTCGCGACGCGCTTACCAGTAGAGACTTTGGAGAGTATCTTGGGCTTCTTACCCCTCTCGTACTGAGAAGTGACATGAGCATCTCCAACCTCAGTGACTGGCTTAAAGTGAAGAGTCCCGTCTTCGTCGCAAGCTACTCCAATCTCGAATGTATTACCAATATTGGCCATCGTGCACTCATAAAAGACTTTTCTTGGCTTCTTTTCACTCATAGTAAGACCTTGGCTAAATGGCTGGCTGGCACAATCTTATCTAATTTCTCCAAGGCGTTCACCGGTCAGTCCAACGCTGGCCTTGAGTGGCAGGCAAGAAACTTGGGGCGGCGAAGCTGAAAGCCGATGGAGGCCTGTCCACTCGAAGGACTTGTTCGAAGTGTCACTTCCCCAAAAGAAGTTTCCGCTGATCCCTCAATCAAAAGCAACACTCATGCAAACTTGGTAAGAGCACCATGATTATCCGCATTTTAGTGACTCCAGCCCCAGCGAACCAAACATAGCCTGTATTTCTAAAGTTGAGGTGTTTGGTCATGAACCGAACTTATTCCTTGGTGCGGATACACTTAAATCCTATGATATTCAACAAGATTGATGAGTTGCTATATTTTTCATTTCAGGAAAGCCGCAGCATAAAACAACAAGTGAACAGATCTTCTAGAGTTAGCAAGCCTTACCGCCGACAGCAGACATAGCCAAAACTCCTGGCGTCAAAAAGTAAACGTTCCTGATTTTACTATGTGTCAAAGACACGCTTAAAAAGCATCTATGTGCTAGATCCAATAAGAGCTATTGATAGGGCTCATCCTCATGAAGGATTGGTATAAACTCAGATTTTCTTATCCCAGGGAATCTGATGCGAAACGAATCTGATCCTTTGTAGGTTTGGAGTTGCGAGATTGCGCGCGATACCTTTTTCTCAAAATCAATGATATCACCTGATGTATATGTATAGCAGGGGAGATCCCTGTAGACTTTAGGATCCTCAACACCCTTTTCTATGATTCGTATAATTGGTTCGAGCCGTTTGCTCCAAGCGAATACTTCCTCAGCAACTATCCAAGGCGGAGTCAAGTATCTTGTTCGCTTATTGTATGTTATCTTATAATCATTTCTTCTAAAATGAAGAGAAATTGCTGCAAAGCATTTACGGATTGCACCAAATGAAGCCTCTTTTATGTCTGATGCATCGACGCTATGATAACCGAGATCGTCGCCATAGACAGGGAAAAAATCATGATCACGCAATTGCTTGTCTAGAATCTCTAAACGAGGATCATTCTTGTGCTCGAGCGAATAAGAAATAAAAACCTTCGGATAAATAAGATCCAAAGATTTAAAACTTTTAAGCTTGTAGGATCCAGGATACCTATTTCCCTCGGGATCAGCATATTCAGACGCGTTTACTATGTTGCCAAATTCTTTTTCCATAGACATCGATGTGACTCCAACTCTGCTCCAAAGTCCAATAACTTCAATGATACTTTGTTCATGGGTCTTGGATTTTTTGGTAAGATAACTAGTGAATTTAATAATATTTAGTGTTGTTGGTAGATGCGCCAGAAACTGATTTACTGCGCCAATGCTTCCGAATAAAACAGATGGAACTTCAAAGGTTATGCAGGCTCTAAAAGCCTCCTCTATTTGAGTAGGAGTAAGAAAACTAACTCTAAGGTAACGCTGTTCCGTGTTGCCAGTTATGATTGCCCAATCAGTTAAGTTGGCTGATCCAATTTGTTTGGAGATGGCATTAACCAGATCTGAAGGCAGTTCAACACCCCCCTTGCTGAAACTTACCTGTTGACTGTTTGTAGTATCACAACTAAATCCTGAATCATTTAAACCGGCTAAGGGTTTGAACCTGACGTATCTTCTGTCAGGGCTAACAAATGCTTGCTTGTGTTCTGGATGAGAAGCAAATGACTCTAAAGACTCTGTCATTTTGTTTAAGAAGTCTGTCATTTGTTTCTCATATTGAGGGGGCGGGTTGCTGCATATGCAACCATAATCGGGATGTCGGGATACGTCGCATATAGCGTCCCAATGAGCACGGTTTCCAAATGTAACACAAGCTTCGGTAAGAAGAATATCTAGTGAATGCTGAGAAAGAAATTCTGTTGCTTTCGCGAGTGCCCTTGGAGAGTTATTCAATCTGACACTGAGATGAGCTACGCTCTTCCAGCTGCTAACTGGTACTGGTGAAATGACTATCTCTGCGCCTGTATGATTTGACTTGTATTCTTGTTTAACAAGTGCAATGTTAAGTTCTGATGATTCAAGCAAACCAAAAGCAGTACTTAATGTTCGAGGGATGGGAACAATATTTTTATAGATAGGAACAAGTTTTCCAAGTCTCATAATTTATTTGTTTTAAGTAATTTAGCACGAAAATTTAAGCTTGTCAAGTCGAAAGTTGATCCTCCTTTCTTTTGGGTCAAACTCCAGCCAGCAGCCGAGTCCAGCGCTTCACTCCTCCACCCGTAACCTTGGCTGGCGCTGTTAATCCTTCGAACGGCATGGATAGATCGTGCGAAGCCACGATCTATCCGGTGTTGGACAAGCCCCGCACCACTGGGGCCTTTCAAGACAGGAGAAAGATCGAGGCTCTTTTAAGGCCAGCTTAGTCTTTCATGTAGGTAGAAATACTTGATGCCGCGCAGCATAGGCGTCTGAGAGCATCATGCAGCTACTTTAGGCACAAAACAAGCCCATCAGGCGAGATCCCTCAGATCTGCCTGTGCTAGTGGTGCGGCAAAAGGTAGTGATCTATGAGTTTCAGCCCTATGGCACTTAGCAAAGGATCGGGATCTTCCCGCGCTGCCTAACCCTCAACAGCTGCAGGATTCCTCCGCAGCGGGGGCAAAGCATTGGCGTTTGTTCCCTTGGCGGCGTAGGCCAGGGCAGTCTGACGCTGAGCACAAGCTGAACGAGCTGGATGATCCGTTTGGCATTGCCATGCAACAGGCCAAAGTCTCGGACCCGTCTGAATCGTTTTGGCAACACATGGAGCAACAAGCGCCAGAGAAACTCTGCACCGGAGAGACGTTGGATCACCTCCTGCCCCTCGTTGTCTTTGATGCGAAAGGTGATGATCCCATCGCTATCGCTAAGGATATTCTTTTCCGAGATCACGCCACGATAAAGGTAGCGACCGAGGTAGATCAAGGCTTGCTCACCTCGCCCCACCTGCTTGCAGTGCACCACCCAGTCATCAGGCAGAGTCTCC
>Ga0209298_10000584_pt1 | contig 24421 bp, 29 predicted proteins | sample S_140806_EF_Meta_FD_187325 | JGI IMG/M metagenome (GOLD analysis project Ga0209298, IMG submission 187325) | Freshwater microbial communities from Lake Simoncouche, Canada to study carbon cycling - S_140806_EF_MetaG (SPAdes) (version 2) | ecosystem: Environmental > Aquatic > Freshwater > Lake ...
TTATTTTTAATTATACTAAGTTATACCTATTTTTATAAGTCTAGCCTCCCCCCATCCCCCCTAGATATTTCTCTAGGAGGCAAGCTTATTTTGTATCGATCCTTCTCGATATTATATTATTCGTTTGAAACGCAAAATTATTCAAAAAAAAATTAAAATAATTGGTATAACAAAGTATAACTTTGCAAGCTTTTTGGCAGGGCAAAGACGCTTGCTAGCAGGGCATACCATCAGGAACCTCGGTGGTGTCCATAGGACACACCAAGCTTTTTTTTAAAGATCTGCTTTTTTCGATTTTAGGTATCTCACCTTGGTTTTCCCCTAAAAGCAGCAAACATTACCTATCGTTCAAACTTAATACATTTTTTTCCCTCTTGTTATATTATATTATTCGTTTTAAAACCATTTTTATTCAAGCCAAATTTCATCTTTATGAAATACTTTTAAACATCGTTTTAGTTCTTCTATGCTAGGCATATCTCCCAATTGTTGCAATACTCTATCATTGCGTATTGAAACAAAATATGTTAGCTTTACTTTTTGACCATTGGCAATAGTCACATTTTTACCCAATTTGTATCTCATTATATAATCCTTTTCTTTATGGTCACATATTGTGACCTAGTGATATATGTATGCGACATTTTGAACATTTTTATCCCAACACTTGCGACAATCGCCACAATTAACCTTGCTTGCACCATTGAAAGCTTCAAGGCTTGCAGGGCAAATATTTTGATGACGATCATCCGCATTAACTGGCGTTCTTATTGCAGTGCTTGTAGGCAATCCTAGCCCCTTACTAGGCACTTGATCGACCATATACATTGACGGCCGAACTGTAAAGTTACTTGCAAAATCACCATGTATAGCTAAGTATTCTCTAACCATGCCATGTTCCTTGGTAGGTAGCCAAAACTTAACTTCTGGCAGGGCAATAGCAATCTCATTCATTGCCACTAGCATATCTAGACTTTGAACATCGCCCGAAGTAAACCACCTAAAGTATGCATTAGACTTATCTTTCATATGCTTGTATTTCTTGGCTAAAGCCTTGATAAAAGCTTCTTTCCAAACTTCAAGCCCCTTGGCTAGTTCATTAAACCTATTGGTATTGGCATTCTTAACAGTGCCAAATCCGTATCGACCTTTTAGGGCATAACACCCTTCGCATATGCTACCCTTGACATTTACCAATTTACCGCCTGTTTTACATTCAAACGCTGGAATATCCCACGATATCCAAGGCATTTTTTCCGTTTGACTAAACTTGATTTCGACTGGCTTGATAACTTCTAGACTTAACATCTTACAGTTCCTTGTGTTAGAGTAATCTTCATACTATATTATTCGTTTAAACTTCCAAATTATTCAAAACTTTTCTAAATTATTTTGAATTTCTTCCCTTAGAAATTCTTCATCTTCAAATTTTTCAATCAGAATATCCCAATTTGGTTCATCATTCTGATCATCTATCACAATCTCGAAATCCCGATCATCTTCCATTGCTCCGATTGCATCGGATATTTCAGATTGTCGTTGCTCTCTCATTCCATCATCTCTATCATCGTAAATCATTTTATTTCCTTTTCGTTATAGTGTTTCATTCCTCATACTTTATTATTCGTTTTAACTTAAAATTTATTCAAAAGTTTTTTAAATTATTTTAAATTATATTAAGTTATACCAAATTAAAAATGTGCAGCCTCTCCCCTTTCCGACCGGAGGGTTCCCAGTAGGCGGGTTTTTTTGTATCGGCCCTCCCGATTTTTTTTCGTGATTTCGTTTAGATTCTTTTTTCTCCTTTCATATTATATTATTCGTTTCAAATACAAATTTATTCAAAAAAATCTTTTTATTTTTTAAAAATAATTGGTATAACAAAGTATAACGATTTTCGGCTTTGATAGTACTGGTAATACTTCGTATTACTTTTTTCATTTTTGCGATTTTGGTAGTTTGGGTAAGACCCGGGGCAATGCCCGGACCCTGGCTCTTAAGCCCGCTATCTTTGATAAGACTCGCAGGGCTTTTTTTCTTGGCCTATCGGCCGGGATCACTCTTGCGAGCGATCCATTGAGGGGCTTACGCCCCCCCCTTTTCCTTTTCTTTTACTATCCTTGACACTTGGCCCCATATCATATCAGGGCATACATGAGCAAACTTACGATCCACTTTGTCTTTAATCCACATGTTAAAGAGATCTACAAAATCTTCCGCATTTGTATGCGAAACATTACTTAAGTGAGCGTATATCATAAAACATTTTCCCCAATTCTCAGTTGCGTGAGCAAACTCTTCGTCTAATTCAAGCTGATTCATTATTCGCCCTTCCTTTTGTATTGTACTGGCCTATTGATATAGGCAACCATGTGATAAAACGCAAAACAATAAACCGCCAGCCCAAATAGTACACACATATTTATCTGTTCATTAGTCATTACTTAGCCCCCCTTCTAAGCAATTCGGCCATGTATATACCTATTTGGTCGATATACTTTCCATAGGTATCGATACCATTTGCAATGCATCCCCTAGCATCATCGATTGAATACCGCAGGGATGCCACTGTCATTGCCTTGGCTTTCTTAGCTTCCACCAACCAATTGCAAACAAATGGGTCATAACTATTATTCATCTTACTACTCTCCATGTTAGGGTTAAACTCTCTTGCTATACTATTATTCGTAACAATCACAATTTTATTCAAAAAAATCTTTTTTTATTTTATTAGTCGTGGATTACTCCATCGACTATATACCTAAGACTATAAGCCGATATCGTTTTTTCTCCATGATGATTGCCTTCATTGTACGATACAAGAAAATTGTAACCGACTTTACCTCTTGCAAACTTTTCAATCGTGCCAAATCTATAGCCATCGACCTTGCTATCTGGCCGACTATACTTATTGATACTTATCTTTTTACCGATTATTCTACTCGGATTAGTTGCAAATCCCATAATAAAAGTAGCAAGCCCCTCACTAGTAATACCATTTTCAATCTTAATCATCTTATCTAATCCTTTACTTTTTATCCTTAAGGTTTAACATTGTGTTTCCCTTATAACTTATTATTCGTACTAACTTAGAATTTATTCAAAACAATTTTAAAATATTTTAAAAATCTATTAAGATAAACATATCCAATTAGACTATGGGGTATGGGCGTACCTTGGCATAGCCCACTATCTTTGATAAGACAGTAGGTTCTTTTTTTATTTTGGCCTATCGGACTATTGTCCTAATTTTCATAGTCTATTAAAAGATCTCCGTTGAATATCAATTCCGCAGTAAAATTTTCTTCATGCGAACACTTGGTTATTTCGGCATAAGCTTTGTAAAAAAGCATATCGTCACAAGCTTGTGGGAACAAAGCCTTAAGGCAATTAAAAGTATTTATCACATCAAATTTTGTTTTCTTGTCATCCATCTTACCTAATCCTTTTTGTTGTATCCTTAAGGCTTAACATTTTGTTTTCCTTATGTCCTATTATCCGATTGAACTATAAATTTATTCAAAATAAAATAAAATTTATTTAAAATACTTTTGTAATACTTAGTTATACTAAATAATGTCAATCCAAGCTCCCCCCATTCCCGCTGAGATGGTTCCCAGTAGGCGAGGTTTTTGTATTGGCCCCTCCAATTTTTGTTCGTGGTTTCCTTTTGCGATTCTTTTTTTTCCTTTCTATACTATTATCCGATTGAAACTTAAATTTATTCAAAATAATTTTAAAGTATTTTAAATATTTCCGATCTTAGCCTATGGGCGTACCTTCCCGAAGCCCACTATCTTTGATAAGACAGTGGGTTCTTTTTTTTAAAATTAACCCCGAAGGGTTAATCTAAACAGTTCATTACCCAACTATAATCCATATTTTTTGTTCCATACTTTTCGTTCCACAATTTTAAGCCTTCAAGAGTCCTAAATTCAAGCCCCTTTTTACCATTTATCACGATTGTATAACTTACGGTTAAATCTTCGTCTTCGTCTTCGTCTTCGTTGGTATCGTCAACACCATACATTTTTTCTTCGTCTTCTTTAAGCCGATTGGCCCTTGGTTCAAAATATCCATCGTTATTACCCAAAAACAAAAAATCGATATTTATAGTCATCTTACCTAATCCCTTTTGTTGTAAGGTTTAACATTGTGTTTCCCTTATACCTTATTATCCGATTGAACTATAAATTTATTCAAAACAATTTTAAAATATTTTTAAAATCATATTAAGATAAACATATCCAATTCAAATCGGCCGATCTTAACCTATAGGCGTACCTTCCCTAAGCCCAGTGACTTTGGTAAGACGCTAGGTTATTTTAAATACCCCCTAGCTATTCACTAGGGGGATTGACTAGACTATTAAACACATCCTAAAATTCCATCATCTTCACATATTAGGGCTAATCCTTTTTGATATGTGCCATGTGCCGATCCTAATGAAATATCTAGAATGGAAGCTATTTCATAAAAATCGTTTCCGTGTGCCCTAAGAACTAAAACATCGTGTTCTTTCCGTGTGATAATTCCATTATCGAAATTGTCCTTTAAATGCATTTTAAGTACTTGCATTGTGTCTAGGCGTTTACCTTGCAATTCTTTATTGTTGCCATTTTCTTTATCCTCGAATTTAGTAATACTTACAGTTTTTTTATTGTGCCTATGGTTTTGTTTTCTTAAGCCATCAATGGTTTTATGATTAAAAATATACCAGCAAAAAGTAGAAAACTTTGCAAGTTTTAGGGGATTATATTTCTTGCAAGCTACTAATAAAACATCTTGTGCAAGATTTTGACTATCTGCAAACTGATAACCATATTTACGACCTACCCCAATCATTTTTGCAGTGATTGTAACAATTTCAGCTTCAGATACACCAACCATGTTTTCCATATTCATAATACAAATCCTTGTTTTTTGTCTCAGTTTATTGCGATTTTTAAAAAGTAAAAATCTTAAAACAATATCCCTCGACAAAATTATTCTAGGAATTTTATCGGAATAAAACAATCCCAACATTAAAAATAATCGCAATATTTTATTTTTTATAATTCATAAATCCTTTATTCATAAGGGTTTACGACAAAAAAAATAATTTAAAAAAAGTTTAAAAATAGTTAAAAAAATAGTTTTTTTCAGTAAAAAAAAACAAAAAAATAGATAATCTTCACAATTTCTTCTTAATCCAAATCTTCATCAAATCTTCACAATGTAATCTTCATCAAATCTTCACAATTCACAAATGTTAAGATAGGTAAGTTAGGGGGGTTTTTTCGATTGGGTAAGCTAGGTAGTTTGGGGGGTCTGTAGCGGGGGGGCGTTGTCACACGCCAAGCCATACTTTACCCAAATGTACTACCCAAGGGTCTTTAGTACGCCCCATGAAATAGGGTGCTTGATAAATTTTAGTGCAAATTGGGTGTAATTGATGTATAATATCTATGGAGGCATTTAAAATGACCAAAGAATCTCCTGACGAAATCGAAACTGTAATTAAAGCTTGTGAAGCCGAGGGTGTCGTACCCGAACTAGACTTGTTCGTGGACACTCCCCCTCTTGCTAAAGCTCTTGAAATAATCAAAGAAAACACAAAAAATGAGTGATTTTCCTCACGATTTAAAAGAAAGTGAGGTCATATTAGCTTTAACAAAAGCGATCAATTTGCTTGCTCCGAGTTTTACTTTTGGTTACTACGATATTGAAGACATCAAACAGGAAGCGTACATATTTGGACTTGAGTCTTTGGCAAGGTATGACCGTAGTCGCCCCATTGAAAATTTCTTATACTCTCATATAAAAAACAGATTGATAAATTTCAAGCGTGACAAGTATCATAGAACTGACCCTCCTTGCAAAAGTTGTCATGAAAATATTAAGTGTACTAATGATGACTACTGTGACAAGTACAGAGCTTGGAAAAAAAGAAATTCATCTAAGCAGAACTTGATGAGGCCACTTGACATTCATTCTATTTGTGACGATAAAGAAAAAAACGCCCACTCTAAAAAATCTGTTGTTGATGATGCACATACATCTGAATGTATAAAACTGATTGACCTACACTTATCTGTAGAGCTACGATCTATTTATTTAAGAATTAAATCTGGCGAGAGTGTTTCAAAAATAAAAAGACAGAAGTTAGAGGAAGAAATTAGGAGGATAATAAATGGCGGGTAAAAAGCTAAATAAATCTGATCGTGAATACATAGATAAGCACTATGAAACCATGTCATCTTCAGAAATCAGCACATTTCTGCTAAAGCCTATTGTATTAATTGAAGATTATATCGCAAATATAAATGACGATAATTATAAAAATTTGCGTAGTAGTAAAGCATGGAAGCAACTGAAGCAAGAAATGGATGAGGAAGAGCTAGAATACTTTGAAGAGCAGTATGTTAAATACATGGCCCAATTCAGAGAAGATGTTCTTGTAACTGAGGAAACACAAATATTCTTAGTTATTAGATTTGAAGTTATGATGCATAGGAATGCAAAATCTAAAAGAAATTCGGGGAAAGAGATCGGTAGACTTATACGGCTACAAGCAGATTTTACAGACAGATTTGATACTACAGATTTAATGTCAGATGCAGACAGAAATTATATTTTAAATTTAGAAACTCAAATACAAGCAGCTAAAGCATCTGAGCAAGCTAGGTCGAATGAGTTTATCAAACTGGAAGAAAAACATCAGGGTTTACTCAAAGACTTAAAGGCAACTAGAGATCAGCGTATTACTCGTATTGAGTCATCTAAAGAGACATACTTATCTATTATTAAAAGACTTCAAAATGAAGAAGAGCGTGACTTAGTGGGTGGTACTATGGAAACCATGAAGATGGCCACTAGAAAAGAAGAAGATAAATTAACTAGTCCACATACATTTGCAGATGGTAGTCAGGATATGCCATTATTAAAACCAAGAGGGGAAGATGAATAATAAAGAAGCTTTAGTGTTTGGGGCGACAGGTCAAGATGGCTCTTATCTCTGCGAGATGCTTTTAAAGAAGGGGTATAATGTCTTGGCGGTAGCAAGAAGGTCATCAGTGGATAACACAAAGAGGTTGTCTGGTTGCATTGGCAGTAAGAGATTTCAGATTCTCAGGGGGGATATATGCGATCAGTCTTTTGTTTTTGGCACTATCTCAAAGTATTGTCCAGCAGAGGTTTACAATCTAGCAGCACAGAGTCATGTGGGCGATTCGTTTGTGCAGCCACACTATACGATTGATGTCGATTTGAAGGGAACATTAAATGTCTTGGATGGGATTTTGAATTTTTCAAAATCTTCAAGACTCTATCAGGCATCCACAAGTGAAATGTATGGCTCTTGTTTTTCTCATTATGGTAATATTGATGGTATTAGAATAGAATCTAAATCTGCTATTAGCAGAGAAGATTTTATTAATAGAGATTGTTTTCAAGACGAAATGACTTTAATGATACCGAACTCACCATATGGGGTAGCAAAACTAGCATCACATAATTTGGTAAATATCTATAGAGAGTCTTACGGATTATATGCTTGTTCTGGAATCTTATTTAATCACGAATCTCCAAGGAGAGGCGAGTTATTTGTGACTAGGAAGATAACTAATTGGATAGGCAAGCATGTTAATGGACTAAGTAAAGAAAAATTGAACCTTGGGAATATAGATTCTCTGCGAGATTGGGGTCACGCAAAAGATTATGTTGATGCGATGCACTTAATGCTTAAGCAAAACAAGCCAGAAGATTTTGTGATTTCTACTGGAGAAACACATTCAGTAGAAGACTTTTTAGATTCTGCATTTAAACATGCGAATTTAGGAAGTTGGAAAAAACATGTTGTATTAAATCCAACATTGAAAAGACCATTTGAGGTTGATGCTCTTCGTGGAGTATCGACAAAGGCAAGAAAACAACTCAAGTGGAAGCCACACTATAATTTTGACGGTCTTGTAAAAGAGATGGTCGAGAGCGATATCAATGGATACAAAGTATAAAGTAATAAGAGATACTAGAGAGCAAAACGGTTGGACTTTCATGGCAGGGAAAGCTTGTGAAGGAACAATTTCTGGAACACTAAAAACAGGCGATTATTCTATAGAAGGCTATCAGGACATTTTGACTCTAGAGAGAAAAGGATCTATTGCAGAACTAGCAACAAATTTAGTCGAAGATAGATTTGAAAGAGAACTAGAAAGAATGGAATCTTTTAAGTATGCATTTATGATTTTAGAATTTTCTATGGATGACTTGATTAAATATCCAAAGGGTTCTGGAATACCTTCTTATCAAATGAAGAGCGTAAAGCTTAACCCATTTTTTTTACTTAAACGCTTGGTAGAGATAGAGTTAAAATATAAAGTAAAAATACTTTTTTGCGAAAATCATGGGCAAGCTGTTGCCTCATCTATATTTAAAAGGGTGATTGAAAATGAAGGACCAAGACAGACTGAAGAGAATAATTGATAGAGCTTGGATGCTTTCTGAACAAGAAATGTTAGCCATTAGCAGTCTTACAGACTTAAGAGATATAGAAAAAATCATAGATGTACCGCTAACTACGATACACCCTCTTAAAAATATAACTAAAGCAGACATGGAAAGAATGGATATATACCTTCTCAAAATCATGAGAAATCCAGACTACTTTCCTTTCACATGCAAACTTCTTTTTGGTATAGACATATTCCCATTCCAGCACATCATACTTAAAGAGCTTTGGAAAAGACCATTCCCTATGATCATTGCTGGTCGTGGTGCGGGTAAAAGTTATATTCTTGCACTATACTCTATGCTTAGACTTTTGTTTACACAGGGATGCAAGATTGCAATTATCGGCAAAGTCTTTAGGCAGAGTAAAGTTATATTTGAATACATGGAAGGTCTATGGGCAAATGGGGTTATCTATAGAGATATATGTGGTGTTGGCAAAGGAAGAAATAATAGAGATCAAGGCCCAAGGCGTGATATTGACAGATGCGAAATGATTGTTGGCGAAAGTGTTGCTATGGCATTGCCATTAGGAACAGGAGAAAAGATTAGAGGTCAAAGAGCCAACTATACAGTTTGCGATGAGTTCGCTTCTATTAGAGAAGACATTTATCAAAATGTGGTAAGGGGTTTCTCTAGCGTGTCTTCTAACCCAAGTGAAAAAGTTCATCGTCAAGCAAAAATAAGATTGATGAAACAGCTTGGTTTTTGGACAGCAGAAGACGAAGCACAAGAATCAAGAATACTTAGAAGCAATCAGAACATAGTTGCAGGAACAGCATATTATTCATTCAATCATTTTTATAAGACATGGGTTAACTATAAAAGAATTATTGATAGCGATGGAGAAAGAAATAAGCTTGAAGAAATTTTTCAAGGACCAGTTCCAGATGGATTTGATTGGAAAGATTATTCCATAATAAGATTGCCAGTAGAAATATTGCCAGAAGGTTTTATGGATGTTAAACAAATAACATCTGCAAAAATAAATAGTACAAAAGCAAATTATTTAATAGAGTACGGTGCAACTTTCGCAACTGATTCTGATGGTTTTTTCAAACGAAGCCTCATAGAATCTTGTGTTGTAGGAAAATCAGATTCTCCAATATTAATTGGAGATGTGGAAATAAATTTTCACGCTGCACTTTTAGGAAGTACAGAAGTTCAACACATTATGGCAATAGATCCAGCATCAGAAAGAGATAATTTTGCAATCATTATTCTTGCACTATATCCGAACCACAGAAGAATAGTGTATTGCTGGACAACAAACAGATCTTCATTTAAAGAAAAAATTAAAAAGGGTGTTGTGGGAGAAAAAGACTTTTACAGTTATTGCTGTAGAAAGATTAGAGATTTAGCAAAATCTTTTCCTAATATGGTTAGGATTGCATTAGATAGTCAAGGTGGAGGTATTGCAATTGAAGAAGGATTGCAAGACACGAATAGATTGAAAGATCCAGAAAGAGCAATCTACAAAACAATAGATGAAACAAAAAGAAAAGACTCTGACGATAAGGCTGGAGATCATATTTTAAGCATGATAAATTTTGCAGATCCAAACTGGGTAGTCGAAGCAAATCATGGATTGCGTAAGGATCTAGAAGATAAGTCTTTGCTTTTTCCCTACTTTGATCCAATATCAATTACTCTTGCAGCAGAAGAAGACATAGCATTAGGCAGAAAAGAAGAAGACACAAATCTTTATGACACACTAGAAGATTGTGTAATGGATATTGAAGAACTAAAAGATGAGTTAGCCAGTATTGTTCATGTAAATACAGCATCAGGAAGAGACAGATGGGATACTCCAGAGAGCAGAGATCCAGATGGCAAAAAAGGTAAAACTAGGAAAGATAGGTATTCTGCACTGCTAATGGCAAATATGGTAGCAAGAACATTTCAAAGGATAGAAACTCAAGAAGAATATATACAAGCTGGTGGATTTGCCTCAAGTGTTGCATCAGATAATACTAAAGAAAAAGTTATGTATATTGGTCCAGAATGGTTTAAAAATGCAACCAAACATAATTCTGGTTATGGTACAGTAATACCAACTCGGTGTAACAATATTTTAGAGTAATCCGATTACAATCAGAATAGGAATCAAAATGTCAAAAGATAAACAAATGTTCTTCACTTGGGATGAAAATGACCCTTTGTCAAAAGAGGCTGCTTTTGCAAAGGCAAATCATGGAGAAAAGCTAAATAGATCTACGGCAGGAAACTCTTTTCAAAATATTGTAGCCCCAAATGTTTCTGTTAGAGAATCATTTAGTAGGTCAGATTACGACTTTTTTAGACCAGGCGAATCTATACCTCTATTAGATAGGGATATAATATTTGCTTGTATGCAAGCATATGAGCGTATTGGCATTGTTCGCAATGTTATAGATATGATGGCAGAATTTGCTTGTCAAGGAATAGATTTGGTTCATCCCAATGAAAAAATAGAAAAATTTTATAAAGAATGGTTTAAAAAAATAAATGGTATTGAAAGAACTGAAAGAATATTGAATATGCTTTATCGTTCTGGAAATGTAATAATTAAAAGGCTTGTAGCCACATTAGAAGATAAAGATGTTCAAAATTTACAGAAGGGTATAGCTTCTGATTCTGATATGCCTTTTGATAAGCCAGTTGGTGATCCAATCACATCTTTGAAAAATGAAATTCCTTGGGGTTATACGATATATAATCCATGTACAGTTGAAGTATATGGCGAAGAAATAGCACCATTTATTGGTCCAGATGCATTTAGATATGGAATAAGAATACCTGAGAGCGTAGCAAAAAAATTAAAGAATCCAAGCAAAGAAGTAGAAAAAGAAATAATTGCAAAGATTCCAACAAATGTAATGAGATCAATTCCAACTGGTGGAAAATCTATACCTTTGCCAGAAGATAAAACTATAGCAATATATTATAAAAGAGATGATTGGCAAGTTTGGGCTAGGCCAATGGTTTATTGTATTTTAGAAGATCTGTTAATGTTAAAGAAGATGAAACTTGCAGACTTGGCTGCATTAGATGGTGCAGTTAGCCATATTAGACTTTGGAAACTTGGTTCTTTAGAACATAGAATTTTACCAACAGAAAATGCAATAGGAAGATTGGCAGATATGTTGCTCAACAATGTAGGTGGAGGTTCTATTGATTTAATTTGGGGTCCAGAACTAGACTTTAAAGAAACATCTACAGATGTAGCAAAATTTTTGGGCGAAGAAAAATATAAACCTGTTTTAAATGCAATCTTTGCTGGTCTTGGTATACCTCCATCTTTGACTGGATTACCAACAGGACAAGGATTTTCCAACAACTATATTAGTTTAAGAACATTAATTGAAAGACTTGATTATGGCAGACAACTACTTACTAGTTTTTGGGAAAAGGAAGTTAAGTTGGTTCAAGTAGCTATGGGATTTAAATTACCAGCACAAGTGGTATTTGATCAACAAACATTGCAAGATGAAGCAGCAGAAAAAAGACTACTCATTGATCTTGTTGACAGAGATATAATTAGCGAAGAAGCTCTTCAAGAAAGATTTAACTTTATACCAGAGATTGAATCTGTGAGAAGAAAAAGAGAAAACAAGAAAAGGAATAAAGAACAGATACCTAAAAAAGCTGGTCCTTGGCACAACCCACAAAGACTTGAAGATCTTAAAAAACTTTGGGTACAGATGGGTGTTCTCACACCAAAAGACTTTGATGTTGAAGCATCACAAGAAACACCACCTCCAAAACCAAGTCCTTTTGGCTCTAAAAAATCTGATGAACTAGTTGGAATAGAAGGGCAAGGTAGACCAGTTGGAGTTAAGGATAAAGACGAAAGAAAGAAAAAAGAAATAAAGCCAAGAACATCTGCCGAATTGGTAGAGATAATGTCTTGGGCAGAGACATCTCAAAAAAACATATCGGACTTAGTAAATCCAGCATTTTTAGATTCTTTAAAGAAAAAATCTATCAGAGAACTTTCTTCTGAAGAATTTAATTCTTTAGAAAAAACAAAATTTCATATACTTTGTAATCTAGAATATTTAGAGAAAGTAGAAAAGAAAACAATATCTAGAATAATTAGTTCAGAATTGAGCATAGATCAAGAAATAAGCAGAATATTATCTATATCGATTAAAAAGTATGTAGAAAAGCAAAATGCTCATCCAAATACGGAAACAAGAAGGAAAATAGAAGCTTCTTCTGTTGCAATTTACTTTATAGGAAAAGAATAAAAATATAAATTAAATTCAATGGTGTATTTTATTAAAGGCAGATAATGGCAAAAATAAAAATAGTTTACGATACGAATACTTCTAGCTTAGATGTATTTGTAGGTAAAAAAAAAGCCGAAGGCGTTTATTCTATTTTTATACATAAAGACATTGAAAATTTATACAAATTTACAGTGGATCTTTTTACCGAAGAAGGTCTTTTTATATTTAGAGATAAAGATGTCACTAAGCAAAATAATGACATGCTTATGCTAAGTAAACTAAAAGGCTATTTTGAATTGCAGGAGAAAAAATGAAAGAATTTCCAATATTTAAAGCAGAAATACAAGATGGATTAAGAGATAAGATAATCTCTAATCTTTCTATTTCTTCCACATGTGATCTTGAAATTTGTGATCCATTTTTAATTAAAAATACACTTAGGGCTACAGCAGAAAATAAAAACCAAGTGGATTTACATTATTTAAAATCTATTCTTGTAACTACTGGTTGGAATAAAAATGATGATGTTTTTGATAAAGCAGAAGTTTGGATAGCAAAATCAACCCCATCAGATAAGCCATTTAATTATGAACATGATCAAAGTCAAATAATTGGACACATTACTGGCTGTAAGGTAATAGCTGATGATGGCTCAGACATAATTGAAGAATTACCTATAGATGAACTACCTTCAAAATTTCACATATTGACTTCTGCTGTGCTATATAAATTTTGGGAAGATCCTAAAAAACAAGAAATGATGAATAATATAATAGAAGGAATAGCTAATAAACAATGGTTTGTTTATATGGAAGCTATCTTCACTAATTTTGATTATGCAATAGATGATGGTGCTAGTTCTAAGGTTGTTGCAAGAAATGAAAAAACTGCATTTTTAACTAAACATCTTAGGGCTTATGGTGGAAATGGCACTTTTAATAATGTTAAAATAGGTAGGGTATTAAAGAACATAGTGTTCTCTGGAAAGGGTTTAGTTAAGAAGCCAGCAAATCCAGAAAGTGTTATTTTTGATGAAACAGAGGCATTTGTTACAAGTTCGGTGTACAATTTACATGAGACTATAAAGTCAAAGGAGATTATTATGAGTGTTGAAGAAGAAAAAATTGAAAAACAAGTGGCAGAAGTTGCTGAAGAAGTAGCTGCTGCTATTCCTGTTCCTCCAAAAGAAGAAACTTCTGAAGATCCAGCACTTAAAGATGCAGAAGCAAACAAGTGGTGGGAAGACAAAAAGAAAATGGAAGAAGAAGCTTCTATGTATGAGGAAGACAAAAAGAAAATGATGGCTGAATCTGAAGCCATGAAAAAACAATTAAACATGGTTGTTAATGAACTTAACAGCATGAAGAAAGAAAAAAGCATGAGTGATCGTGCAAGCTTAGTTATGGAAAAGCTTGGCATGAACAAAGAAGAAGCAGTTTCAGTAGTTGCTTCTTTAGTTGCTCTCAACGATGAATCTTTCGCTGTTGCAGTAAATATGCAATCCGAATACTTCAACAAAAAAATGTCTGAATATAAATCTGGTAAAGGTGGTCCAGCAGAAACTGAACAAGTACCAGAAGAAAAAAAGAAAGAAATGGAAGAAGAAGATCCTAGCAGCGAAATCGAAAAAGATCCTGCTGAATCCAAAGCATCTATTTCTGTTCTTGATACCGTTAAGATTAAATCGGATGCTGCACTTGCGACTTCTGACGGTAATGAAAGCGTAAAACAGGTAGCATCCCAAATTGCGTCTTATTTTGGTTTGGAATCATCTGGCACAGAACAATAAAAGGAGAGAAACATGGCTCTTAAATCAGATCGTAATGTAATCGATACAGACATCAGCTTAGTATGCAACACCGTTGTTGCTAAAGGCTTGTTTGTATGTTATGGCACAGCAGCTTCCGGGGTAGGTAATGAAACCCCAGGCGTTGTATCTGTTGCTGCAAATCCTTCTGGATACAAAGTTGCTGGACTTACTTTAGCAAGCTTTGTAGACATTGATCAAACTAGACAACATCGAAACTTTATGAAAGATGAACAAGTAATTGGTGAAAAAGCACCACTCCTTCGCAAAGGTTATGTTGTTACAAACAGTCTTGCTGCATCGATTACTCCACTACCAGGTCAATCAGCATATTTGACTGCTAGCGGTACAATTACTAACACCGTATCTGCAACTGGTGGCGAAGTCGCAACTCCAAGAGTTGGTGAATTTGTAACTAGCAAAGATGAAGACGGATATGTAAAAATCAACATCAACCTTCCAGTTTAACTTTTAAAAAAGGAGAGATAGACCAATGAAGACACCAACGCCAGAAATGATTGACTTGTTAAAAAAATCAGGCAGCAACAATTATGAAGTTGCTTGTGCTGCACAAGTCGAATTAGCAAAAGCATTAACCCTACCACTTCGTCAGGGCGTAATGAACGGTGATATTGTTAGCAATATCTATGAATCAGTAGCGTTTGCTCCTGGTACCTCTGTAGAATTTCCTTTGGATTTTCTTGCTCCTGGTACTGAGAAAGACTTCGTTGCTTATACGATTCCTGCACAGGGTAAAATTCCTGAGCGAAGCGTAGAAGGCGATTATGTAATGGTTCCAACCTATGAAGTTGGTGCTTCTATCGACTTCTCCTTGCGTTATGCTAGGGATGCACGATGGGATATTATTGGTCGAGCAATGCAAGTTCTTGAATCATCCTTTATTCGTAAGACTAATAGCGATGGTTGGAGGACTATTCTTGCTGCTGGCGTTGGTCGTGGCCTTGTCATTTATGATGATGTTGCAACCGCTGGCTACTTTAGCAAGAGGCTTGCTGCTCTCTTGAAAACTTCCATGAGGCGAAATTCTGGTGGTAATAGCACCTCGATTAATCGTGGTAAGCTTACCGACCTTTATATCAGTCCAGAAAGTCTTGAAGACATTCGTGGATGGCAGATTGCTGAAGTTGATGACTTTACCCGAAGGGAAATCTTCGTTCAAGAAGAAACTCCACTTCCAAGGGTATTCGGCATCAATCTTCATGATCTTGATGAGCTTGGTGTTGGTCAAGAATTTCAGAAGTATTATACTGGACCTCTTGCTGCATCTATGCCAGGAAGTAAGCTTGAAATTGTTGTTGGTCTTGACCTTGAAAAGAACGACAGCTTTGTTCATCCTATTCGTCAAGAAATTGAAATTTTTGAAGATCCTACTTTCCATCGTCAACGCAGGATGGGCATGTATGGTTTTGGCGAACATGGCTTTGCTGTTCTTGATAACCGAAGGGTTCTTCTTGGGGCAGTTTAATACCAATCTTTTTTTAAAAAAAAATAAGCGACTCCTTTACAAAGGGGTCGTTTTTTTGTTATTATAAGGTATAGGAACTATTTCATAGGAGATTTTATTATGTCTAGAGAACTAACTATTTTTGAAAAGGCTGCTAATTTAGCAGTAGCTGTAACCAAACATGTTGCTGCTGGAATGCCAATGGTAGCAAAAGAGGTTCTTGAAGCAAGACTAGCTATTTGCGATACTTGTCCAGAAGTAAATAAAAATAGTCCAAATTGGACATGTACAAAATGTGGGTGCAATTTAAAGATTAAGGCTAGTTGGGCAAGTCAAGATTGCCCCATCAAAAAGTGGCCTTTAATTAGCTAGTTTTCGGTGTATTTATCTTTGGAGAAACAAAAAATGCATTTCCAAAGAAATATAACAAGAATACAAGACCAAGATGACTTTTCTGGAGTACCAAACTCTGGAGAAGTCGTTTCATTTAATGGGCAAAACTTTACTACATCAAATATTATTGGGTATCAAGGATCGCAGGGATTTCAAGGAACATATGGAAATCAAGGCTATCAGGGATATCAAGGATTAATTGGAATAACTGGGCCACAAGGCTTACAAGGTGTAGCTGGAATTGCAGGAAATCAAGGAAGTCAAGGTGTTGTTGGAACTATTGGTTCACAAGGTCATCAAGGCTTAATTGGAATAACTGGACCACAAGGCTTACAAGGCGTAGCTGGAATCGCAGGAAATCAAGGTTTTCAAGGAACAATTGGAAATCAAGGTTTTCAAGGATCACAAGGTTTAACTGGAACAGGAAATCAAGGCAATCAAGGATTACAAGGATCAACAGGAATAGGAACGCAAGGAAGTCAAGGACTAACAGGAACAGGAAATCAAGGAAATCAAGGAAGTAAGGGAGATCAAGGTTTTCAAGGATTAACTGGATCAGGCAGTCAAGGACATCAAGGAAATACTGGAACAGGAAATCAAGGAGAGCAAGGTTTTCAAGGAGATCAAGGCTTAGTTGGATCAGGAAGTCAGGGTGCGACAGGAACTCAAGGTTTTCAAGGAAGACAAGGATTTCAAGGCTTAACTGGAACAGGATCACAAGGTAATCAAGGAACAGTTGGAACCACAGGTTCACAGGGAAACCAAGGTAATCAAGGAGTCGTTGGAACAACTGGTAATCAAGGAAACCAAGGATTACAAGGCGTTGTTGGAACCACAGGTTCACAGGGCAACCAAGGTTATCAAGGTGTCGTTGGAACAACAGGCAATCAAGGATCACAAGGTAATCAAGGAGTCGTTGGAACCACAGGTTCACAGGGAAACCAAGGATTACAAGGAGTCGTTGGAACCACAGGTTCACAGGGAAACCAAGGATTACAAGGCGTTGTTGGAACCACAGGTTCACAGGGAAACCAAGGATTACAAGGCGTTGTTGGAACCACAGGCTCACAGGGCAACCAAGGTTATCAAGGTGTCGTTGGAACAACAGGCAATCAAGGATCACAAGGTAATCAAGGAACAGTTGGAACCACAGGTTCACAGGGAAACCAAGGTAATCAAGGAGTCGTTGGAACCACAGGTAATCAAGGTTCACAAGGTTATCAAGGTGTCGTTGGAACAACTGGTAATCAAGGAAACCAAGGTGACCAAGGAAATCAAGGAGATCAAGGTTATCAGGGATTAACTGGTAGTTTTGGTGGTGTAACAGTTGAATATAAAATAGACACAAATAACTATTCAATTAACGATCCAGGTGATAATTATATAAGATTTAATAATGCTTCTCTTGCATCATCTACGCATGTTATAATTGATGACAATCCAAATAATGCAAATATTGATCTGTCTCTATTCTTAGGTACAATATCTGCTTCAACAAGCACTATGAAGGGTCATTTTAAATTATCCAAGAAAAATGACTCTACAGTATTTGCTCTTTATACAATAAGTTCTGCAACAGAAGAAGAACCTAGCTTCTTTGATGTTACAATTTCTTATTTGTCTGGAATCGGAGCATTTTCTAATGATGATGAAGTGCTGCTCACTTTTGCAAGAACTGGGGATAAGGGCGATACTGGATATCAAGGTAGCCAAGGATTTCAAGGGAACCAAGGATTACAAGGTGTTGTTGGAACTACTGGAAACCAAGGTAATCAAGGAGTCGTTGGAACCACAGGTAATCAAGGTTCGCAAGGTTATCAGGGTGTCGTAGGTACAACTGGTAACCAAGGAAACCAAGGCTATCAAGGAGTCGTTGGAACCACAGGTTCACAGGGAAACCAAGGTAATCAAGGAGTCGTTGGAACAACTGGTAATCAAGGAAACCAAGGATTACAAGGCGTTGTTGGAACCACAGGTTCACAGGGAAACCAAGGTTATCAAGGTGTCGTAGGTACAACTGGTAATCAAGGCTCACAAGGCAATCAAGGTTTCCAAGGTGTCGTTGGAACAACAGGAAACCAAGGTTCTCAAGGCAACCAAGGTAGTCAAGGAACAATGGGAACCACAGGCTCACAGGGTAATCAAGGCTTTCAAGGAATCGTTGGAACAACCGGAAACCAAGGTTCACAAGGTGCAACTGGAACAGGAAGTCAGGGTTATCAAGGATATCAAGGTGTTGGAAATCAAGGATATCAAGGATATCAAGGGTCTTCAGCAACTATATCTACAATAGACGGAGGTAGTTTCTGAAATGGCAACGATTAATGTAACTTCTACTGCGGACTCAGGTGCTGGTACGCTACGACAAGCGATTACAGACCTCAACGCAATTGTTGGTTCGCACACAATTACTTTTACTGGTTTAACTGGTACGATTACGCTTGCATCAGCATTGCCAACACTTACAAAAAGCATGACCATTACTGGGCCTGGGTTAAGTTCTCTTACCATTTCTGGCAACAGTCTTTATAGAGTTTTTGATTTAACTGCTGGTTTAACATTTTCTATTTCAGCACTAACAATAGCTAATGGAAAAGCAACCGCAGCGGGTCTATACAACAATATGGGCGGTGGTATTAGAAATGGAACTAACAGCGGTGGTGCTGATCTTACTATAAGCAATTGCTATTTTACTGGATGTAATGCTACATCTGGTGGTGCAATTCATAGTTATGGATATTTAGCAGTTACCAATACTTCTTTTGTAAGTAATACTGGAACTACTGCTTCTTGCATATCTTCCTATAATGGAAGTGTAACAATAGGCAATTGTACTTTTTCTGGTAATACTGGAACTCCTTATTGGACTAGTTCTAGTTTTACCGCTACAGTTTATAACTGTACTTTTTCTGGAAACTCTGGTTCTATTGGCAGCATAAGCCTTAATAAAAGCGGATCGGCATCTGTGCTTTCTAGCACAATATCTGGAAATGCTAGTGGATCTGGCAATTACACAGGTGCTGTTTATTTGGGTGAATATTGTTCTCTTACACTTAAAAATACAATCATCTCTGGTAATACTGGTACCGCAGATTTTAACTCTTACAATAGTAATAGATCTATATCTTCAGCAGCATCGAACATTATCGGAACTATTTCTACTGCTTCTGCAACAAGTGCAGCAAGAGTAATTGGCGATCCCCTTCTTGGTGCTTTACAAAACAATGGTGGCACAACTCAAACTATGGCAGTTGGTGCTGGTAGCGTGGCAATCAACGCTGGAACAGCAGCAGCGACAAATGCAGAACCTGTTAGTGCATTAGATCAGCGTGGAACAGCAAGGTCAGCAACTACGCCAACGATTGGGGCGGTTGAGTATGTTGCTACTACTACCACAACGACTGCTGCACCTACAACCACAACCACAACAACCACCACAACGACTACTACAGCTTCGCCTACTACAACTACAGCAGCACCAGTTATTATAAAAATAAAAAGATCTAGCACATCTTCTTCTGTTCCTGCCACACTATCATTGGGTGAATTAGGGATAAATATAGTAGATAAAAAAATATGGGTTGGAAATTCAAGTGAGACTCCTGTTCTCATCTCAGACTATAACAATCTAGGAAATCAAGGATTTCAAGGAAGTCAAGGAAATCAAGGCGTTCAAGGCAATCAAGGTGCAGTAGGAACTAATGGATCTCAAGGTAGCCAAGGATTTCAAGGTGCAACTGGAACAGGAAACCAAGGTTTACAAGGCAATCAGGGAGTTGTTGGAACCGCAGGATCACAGGGTTCGCAGGGTTTTCAAGGTGTCGTTGGAACAACTGGTAATCAAGGCTTGCAAGGTAGCCAAGGAACAGTTGGAACCACAGGTTCACAGGGCAATCAAGGTTTACAAGGTTTCCAAGGAGTCGTTGGAACAACAGGAAATCAAGGCTTCCAAGGTTCCGTAGGAACCACAGGATCGCAGGGGTCACAAGGATTTCAAGGCGTTGTTGGAACCACAGGCAGTCAAGGTTTGCAAGGTGTCACTGGAACAGGGAACCAAGGTAGCCAAGGGTCACAAGGTTCAACAGGAATAGGGAATCAAGGTAGTCAAGGACCACAAGGTTTTCAAGGAGTTGTTGGAACAACAGGAAACCAAGGCAATCAAGGATATCAAGGCGTTGTTGGAACCACAGGTTCACAGGGTAATCAAGGTTATCAAGGTGTCGTAGGAACTACTGGTAATCAAGGTAGTCAAGGTTCTCAGGGTGCAACTGGAACAGGTAACCAAGGTAGCCAAGGAAACCAAGGTTTCCAAGGTGTAACAGGAACAGGCAATCAAGGATCACAAGGATCACAAGGTGCAACTGGAACAGGTAGTCAGGGTAGCCAAGGATCACAAGGTTTTCAAGGTGTCACTGGAACAGGCAATCAAGGTAGCCAAGGCTCGCAAGGTGCAACTGGAACAGGCAGTCAGGGTAGCCAAGGATCACAAGGTACAACTGGAACAGGAAATCAAGGCTCACAAGGAAACCAAGGTTTTCAAGGAGTTGTTGGAACCACAGGTAATCAAGGGTCACAAGGCAATCAAGGATCACAGGGAAATCAGGGATCACAGGGAAATCAGGGAACAACTGGAACCGCAGACACAATTTTCTTAGCAACTAACTTTGGAGGTTTATAACTATGGCAGTAACATCTACACCTATCTTTGCTCAAGCTCCTTATATGGCTTGTACTACACTAGCAGCACAAACAGCTTGTACAACTAGAGGTCCAACAGTAACAGCTAGTCTTGCAGCAGCAAATATTGTGCAGATAGTTCCTACTTCAACTAATGGATTAAGAATTGATGCTATTCAAGTCAATGCTTGCTCTACTTCTTTTACAGCACCTACCGCTGGCAACATTGTAGGTATATGGGTATGGGATGGAACTACAGCTTATTTATACACAGAAATACTTGTGACCGCTGTAACTCCTTCAACTACTGTTGCTGGATTTACAACCACTTTGACTTTTGCCAATCCTCTTGTTCTACCATCTACATTCAAACTTTATGCATCCCTTAGTGTTACTACTACTGCTAGCACTACAGCTTTACAAGTTTGTGTAATGGGAGGTAGTTACTAATGCCAGGAGCATTTAGCTATGGTATGACTCCAGCCAATTCGCCAAAAGGTTCTGCATTTCAAGCAGTTCAGCCTTCTGTTGTTCCATGTGGCATAATCCAAATGTTTGCTGGCTCTACCGCACCAAATGGATGGCTAGTATGTGACGGAAGTACTGTTAGTAGAAGTGCTTATAGCGATTTATTTAAAATTATTGGTACTACTTATGGTGCTGGTAATTCTAATACCACATTTACTTTACCAGATATGAGGGGAAGAACCCCTATTGGTGTTGGTACTGGTTCTGGTTTAACGGCTAGAACATTGGCTGCAACTACTGGCGTGGAAACTGTTGCGTTATCTACCGCAGAATTAGCATCCCATAATCATACCGCTACCGACTCTGGACATAGTCATACAACAACAGTAGGTAATGAAACTGCCGATCATACTCATATTCCTAGTGTTGATGGTACTGCTTTGGGTCGAGCAACATATGGTTTTAGTGCTCTTGGTGGTGGATATGCTGGTATTTTAATCATAAGAGGAAATGACTCAGGTAGTCAGACTACTACTGGTGGTAGAAGTGCAGTTCATCAACATGCCGTTACTGTTAATAGTGGAACATCTAATGTTAGCATCGGAAACAATGGGTCTGGTTCTGCTCATAATAATATGCAGCCTTCAATAGCCATTAACTTTATCATAAAAACATAGGAGATAAGATGGAAAGTTTAAGCATAATTCTTACGCAAAAAGTAAATGTAGATCTTAATATTCTAGAAGATTTTTACAGCGTATCTTTATCTAAAATTAATGATGAAGGCGTTACAAGAAATGTTAATATTCCAATAGAATTATCCTCGGATGATGGAATATTTATAAAATCACTAGTAGCAAAAGCATGGGATTATATTCCAGATGCTGCACCAGATGAGTTATCTCAAGCTAAAGCAAGAAAGATACAAGCTATAAATAATGAATGGCTCACTCTAGAAAAAACAGGGTGGGATTCTGGTCAAGGCTATTATCTTGGCATTACTCCTTCTGATGTAGCCCTTCTCGTAGGTGTGTTCTCTCTTGCAAAAGAAGCAGCAGCATTGGGCTTAGAACTTCCTAACCTAATCAGTATGGCTAATACACCCATTAGCTTCGCCACCATACAAGAAATGACCCTTCTCCTTCTTCAATATGGTCAAGCTCGTTCTAACATGGCTAGCTCCTTTGCTGCCAGACGAAAAGCTGTCTCAGATGCTACTACAATTGAACAGGTAGGTGTAATTTAATGTAGGCACAACTAATATTATTTGGGGGCTATAACAATGGATGATAAAGACTTTATCCTATTAATTGAACGATTAGGTGTTTCTTGCAGTTTTTTAATATTTTTTGTTTGGACAACCTATAAAGCATCCACTTGGTTAGGTGAAAAGATTATCCTCCCTTTGCATGATAGACACATTAAATTTATAGATAGGCTAGAAGTTGGACTAGAAAATGTAGTTAAAAGTCAAGAAAATACTATGGAGATACTTAATCAGATATTGTTAAATACTAGAGAGTTACACGAAATCAAAAGACAGAAAAAGGAAACAGTCAATGCAGAATGATCAAATTTTTAATCTTATGGTTGATAATGGAATTGTTTATATAAGCTCAACGAAAATTTTAACTGAATACAATGTATTTGGATATACATATAGTCAAACAATATGTTCTAATGGTTTTACGCAAGAATACCATGAGAATAATTAATGCCTTTATATCCGACTACATATATAGCGGGAGATGAAGTAAATTTAAGACTTACTGATGATTATTGTGCATCAGAAAATAGGTCTTTAACATTTACATCTGAAACATTTCCTAATTTAACAAGCAAAACAATTAAAATTCATATTGATGGCAAAACAAATTTTGTCAAACAAATGGTTGTTGAAAATTCTAAAAAAATTAAAGTAGATTTAACAAGTCAAGAATTAGCTACTATTGGTGCAGGAAGATGGGATTACGAATTAATATCTTATACCTCTAGTAATCACATACAAACAGTTGTTGTTGGAAACTTGATAATCACTCCAGAATTTGGAGATTGATATGTCATGCGATTGTTTAGATGCAAATTTATTTTTGGCAGAACCAACCGAACTTAATCAGATTATAAACATAGAATGCCAAAATAAGTGTTTGGGCGAATGCATATACATATCTGTTTTAAAAGATAATATTCTTGTTTGGGAAATTAAAAAAAATAATTGTTTAGAAATAATTGATTCTCCAATTAATGTTTATAAAACAGACCCAACTTCCACGACAGAAGAGCCAACAACTCCACCTCCATCGACCACCACCACATTACCACCAGGATGCTGCACAGTATTAGTTTGCGAATACAATAGTCCTAGCACTCCAGGCGAAGATTATAATTATGTTGCTAGTTATTCTTATTCTTCTTCTGTGGATTGTTCAACACAGGTTCCTGCTGAGTGCGGGGATGGACAGGAAGGTAGCTATGGACTTATGTGCTCAGAGGGTTGTCTTGGAGGAACGATATATACATGGAGTTCGGAGCCATGTTTAAACCCTACACCTACCCCTACTCCAACACCAACGCCTACTCCGACACCTACACCTACACCAACACCTACCCCAACGCCTACTCCGACACCTACCCCTACTCCAACACCAACGCCTACTCCGACCCCTACACCCACACCAACAACTACAACCACAGAACTAACAACTACGACCATAGCACCAACTACCACAACCACAGCACCAACAACAACAAGCACCACTAATACAACCAGTACAACAACTACTCCAGCACCAACAACAACAAGCACCACTAATACAACCAGTACAACAACTACTCCAGCACCAACAACTACAACGAGCACCACTAATACAACCAGCACAACAACTACTCCAGCACCAACAACCACCACAA
>Ga0209298_10000585_pt1 | contig 24415 bp, 23 predicted proteins | sample S_140806_EF_Meta_FD_187325 | JGI IMG/M metagenome (GOLD analysis project Ga0209298, IMG submission 187325) | Freshwater microbial communities from Lake Simoncouche, Canada to study carbon cycling - S_140806_EF_MetaG (SPAdes) (version 2) | ecosystem: Environmental > Aquatic > Freshwater > Lake ...
TTCTTTGCTTTTGCTAGGAGATTATGTTTTAATTCCAGACTTTAGATTACCTACAGAAGCAGAATGGGAATATGCGGCAAAAGTGTCTAGTGGTAAGAATTACATCTCTAATTTTGGTAACCCAAAAGCGGGGGCTAATTCTGGCGCACCCAATGCAAGTATTGTTTCATCTAACTCCCCCTACCCATGGAGCTCCAATGGAAACGACGGATTAAGAGACAACCCAACTGGAAAAGTTAGTAAAAAGGCAAATCAAAATCGTGGCATGTTCATGGCAAATTTCAAAAATGGAAGTGGCGATTACATGGGCATGGTAGGATATGCAAATGATGGTGCAGGTTTCCCTAGTAAGATTAATAGTTTTCTACAAAACCCATTAGGCTTATACAATTTAAGTGGTAATGTGAATGAATGGGTGGCGGATATCTATCGACCAATGAATAGCATTGACATGGATGATTTTAATCCTTATCGCGGCAATAGTGTATTAGATGGCGATGATGCAAGTACATCAAGTTATGAAACAGGTGCAAATACATTGATCTCTAATAAATCAAGAGTGTACAAGGGAGGAAGCTGGAAAGATCGTCCTTATTGGTTAAATCCTGGAACTAGAAGGTATTTAGAGCAAGATAAATCTAGTAGCACTATTGGTTTTAGATGTGCTATTTCTGCTTTTGGAATGGATACACCAGATGCCAAAGAAGAAAAGCCTAATTTATGGCAGAGAATCAAAAATAAATTTTAATGAATTTACGCATAGGATCAGGAATCGATTTTCATCAATTAGTAGCAGGCAGAGATTTATGGATTGGAGGCATTCTTATTCCACATCATAAGGGTGCATTAGGACATAGTGATGCAGATGTTTTATTACACGCCATTTGCGACGCACTTTTAGGAGCCCTTAGTTTAGGGGATATTGGCACACATTTCCCAGACACCGACAATGCATTTAAAAATATTGATAGTAAAATTTTATTACAAAGAACCTACGATTTAATCACTGCAGAAGGATATCAAATTGTCAATATAGATGCAACACTTTGTTTAGAAGCACCAAAAATAAAACCTTATGTGATGGCCATGCAGGAATGCATCGCTTCCATTTTACATATTGGCAATAAGGATATTTCTATCAAAGCAACCACAACAGAAACAATGGGTTTTACAGGTAGAGAAGAAGGACTTGTGGCAACAGCAACTTGTTTATTGATGGCAAAAAGCTAAATTAAATTGCTATGAAGCTTGGATCAATCGAAGATTTATATTCTATTTACACAACACATCCTTCTGTTGTAACAGATACAAGAAAACTTAAAGCAGGAGATCTCTACTTCGCATTAAAAGGCCCTAATTTCAATGGCAATGTTTTTGCCCTTCAAGCTTTAGAACAAGGTGCTGCTTATGCTATTGTGGATGAGCAAATTCCAAACAGTTCGGCTATTCAAGATAGGATCATATTTGTGGAGGATGTATTAACCACCTTACAAGCTTTAGCAAAATACCACCGTCAACAATTTGATATCCCATTTATTGCCATCACAGGTAGCAATGGAAAAACAACCACAAAAGAATTGGTGTACACAGTATTAGCAAGCCATTTCAAAACTTATACAACGCAAGGAAATTTAAACAACCATATTGGTGTGCCATTAACCTTATTAAGCATCCCCAAAGATGCAGCAATGGCAGTGATCGAAATGGGCGCCAATCATCAGAAAGAAATTGAAAGTTATTGCACCTATACATTACCAACTTTTGGTATCATTACCAATTGTGGTAAAGCGCATTTAGAAGGATTTGGTTCTGAAGAAGGCGTCAAAAAAGGCAAGGGTGAATTGTTTGATTTTATACGCGCGCACAATGGAACAGTCTTTATCATGGAGGACTATCCTTATTTGCAATCCATGTCTCAAGGCATCACAAACAGGGTTAGTTATGGACAGTTCAATGGGCAAATACAAGGTGAAGCCATTGATGCGAATGGGATGTTGACTGTTAAAATAAATAAAGGGATTGATTTAGATACCATACAAACAAATTTAGTAGGGAATTATAATTTACCCAATGTATTGGCTGCTGTTACGATTGGTCAATACTTTAAAGTACCTAATGAAAAAATTAAAGCCGCGATTGAAAATTATATCCCAACCAATAGTCGTTCTCAATTGGTGCGATGGAATAACAATGAAGTCATTTTAGATGCCTACAATGCAAATCCTTCGAGTATGAAATTAGCGGTAGAAAATTTTGCAAACTTAAATAAAGCCAATAAAGTAGTTTGCATAGGTGGTATGAGAGAACTGGGTGCTGACACTTTAATGGAACATCAAATACTGATTGATCAATTGAAGCAATATAATTGGAGTGAGGTTGTACTTGTTGGCGCTGAATTTAAAGATTGCAATCACAACTATCAATATTTTGATACGGTACAAGCAGCTAAAACATGGTTGGAATCAAAACAATTTAGTAGCTATAGCCTGCTCATAAAGGGTTCTAGAGGTATTCAGATGGAGCAACTAATAGCTCCTTAATTTTCGGTACCTTTGTGGTATGAAAAAAAGCCACCTGTACAGCACTTTGACCAATAAATGTCCTAGATGCAGAGAAGGAGCGCTCTTCACAACGACCAATCCCTACAATCTATCCAATATCCTAAAAATGCATGATCACTGTCCTGTTTGTGGACAGCAAACTGAGATTGAAGTAGGATTTTATTATGGTACAGGTTATGTTAGTTATGCTTTAACAGTCGCTTATTTTGTTTCTATGTTTGTTGCTTGGAAAGTATTGATTGGGATGACTTGGGAATTAGAGGACAACAGAATGTTTTATTGGTTAGGTACCACTATATTTTTATTGATTTTACTACAACCCATTTTAATGCGCCTATCTCGTTCCATTTGGTTAGGCTGGTTTGTGTCTTATAACAAGAATTGGAAAAATGAGCCATTGGAATACAATGAAAGAATGGATGAAATTATGAAGGAAATTTAAAATTTGATCTGTTCCTCTACAATCCTTTATTGACAATAGTTTTAAGCATAGAAAGTTTTCTATGCTTTTTTTATTAAAGTATTTTAATATTTTTTTTAATTGATTTTATTACGAAAATTAATTCTAATATTAATTAAGGAATTAAAATTAGCATTATGAAAAAGGCAGGAATAGGAATTGGTATGATTCAATTTATTTTATTAATTGTTCTGTTATTTATTATTGTGTCTCTTAGTGCTTGCAATATAAAAGGGAATGCGGCATTGAATGGCAAGGGTATGATAGTTGATCAATTAAATGGATTGAAAGCGCCTATTAAATTAAGTCATACCGATGACACTATTCATAAACAACAACTAACAGGTGATTTTAGATATGATTACTTACTTAAATAAGGATTTGGTACCAAAAGGGTTATCTAATTTAAATTTTATTATGCCATTTTATCTTATTGTAATTTATTCAATACTTCTTTTTTTTAGTTTAGAAAGCACATTGTAACAACAAACGTCCCTATCAATTCCATCAATTAAACAAAAATCAAAATAGTTATTTCTAAGTTGTTTAATTAACAATGGATAATTTTTATCAAATATCAGTTTAACATTATTATTTTTAACTTTAGAAATTTTTCTGTAGAATAAATAATTATTTTCATATGATATTAGTTGTTTGCATAATTTTGAAAAAAAAAAAGTTGAATTTCCAGAACCAAATTCAAGGCCTATAAATTGCTTTTTTATATTTGATTTTAAATATTTGATTGCAGATAATGGCAGCCATGGAAGTCCAGGTACAAATATATTGTAAATAACTCTATAGAGTCTTCTGATAACATATTTCACTGACCAATGTTGATGGCTGTGATTTAGAAATAATTTAATTCTATATATAAACAAGTACATTCGGTAAGAATAAAATTATATAAATTTTTTTTTTAAAAGTATTTCTTTCACTCTTTGATTATAATTTATCTCCAAATTGTTTTATGTGGCTTTTCATCAAAACTTAGATTTTTATTAGTATAATAATAAAAGTTTAAAGATATCCTGTATTGAGAAGATTTAATTTTGTTATAACCATGAATTGTATATTTGTTTGTTAAAAAAATAATTGCTCTATTTTTTTTGGCAATAAATTCATATTTTTTTTTTAGGTTTTTATAATTATAAAAAGATAAATTTCCTCCAAAAATTTTTTTCCAGTTATTATTAAAGTACAAAAGTAGATTAATAGTTCTGAATTTTTTTATATCATTATTAAAATTAAAATCAGCATGCGGTCTTAAATAACTTCCTTTTTCAGCTATATTAAATCCAGAAAACATTTTAGATTTTTCAGGAAATATAGTGGATTTAATATTTAATTCTTTTTTTAAAAAAATCTTAAACTGTTTAGAATTTAATAATGAAATTAGTTTTTTTTGATTTTTTTTAAAATTATTATAATTGGTAAATTCTTTTTTTATAATTTTTTTATTAAAAGAAAAATTTTTATCGCACTTTTTATTTTTTTGAAGCCAAGTTATTTCTTTAGCTATTTTTTCGTAAAAACTTTCTTTTAAAAAATTTTCTAATATTATAATTTTACTATTAGCTATTTTTTTCCGCACAATATGACTATAATTTAACATAATAAAATATTAACTTAATATAATCTTTTTTAAACTTAAATGTTTCAATTTTCTTTAAAAAAAAATGATTATTTAGAATCAGAGATAGTTCACTATTACGACTCTGATAAGAAAGATGTAATTTTAAGTCAGTGCAATAAATTTTATTTAAACGTACATAATAAAGAATATTTTTTTATTATTAATTTAAAATGGTATTTTATTTATTTTTCAAAATTTAGGATTTTAAGAAGATTATTTAGACTGGATAAGTGCAATGTCGTCTTAAATTCAAAAAAAAATGGAGCTATTATTTTATACCAAAAATATATTTATTTTTATTGTCTTAAAAAAAAAAATTTAAATATAGTTTCTAAACTTAAAAATCATCGAAATGTTCTTCACAACTCAATTGCAGTTACAAAAAATGGAATTTTTTTTGGAGAATATGGACCTAATAGATATAAAGCAAAAGTTCCAGTATGGGCTTCCTTTAATGACGGAAGAAACTGGAAAATAATTTATAATTTTCCAAGTAAATCAATAAAACATATTCACGGAATTTATAATGATCCATTCGAAAATAATTTATGGATAACAACAGGAGATTCTAATGGAGAGTGTTATTTATTTAAAGTTCCAAATAAAAAATTTAGTAATATTATTAAGTATGGAGATGGCACTCAAAAATGGAGAGCTGTAAGTCTTCTTTTTAAAAAAAATTATATTATTTGGGGAATGGATAGTCCTCTACAAACCTCAAATTTACAAATTTTTGACAGAAAGACAAAAAAATTAAAAAAAGGATGTTCTTTTCCAGGACCAGTCTGGTATTCAAAAATTTTTTCAGATCAATCTGCAATTATACAAACTTCTGTAGAAATTGGCGATGGTGTTAAAAGTAATTATTCTAGTTTATTTTATAGTAAAGATTTAATTAATTGGTCCGAGATTTATAAATTTAAAAAAGACATATTCCCAAAAAAACTATTTAAGTTTGGTGTTATAGCTTTTTCCGAGGGCATGCAAACTTCTAAAGATTTTTTATTTAGTGCTGAAGGATTAGAAAAGATAGATGGAAAGGTTTTTTCAGGAAATGTTTGTCTAAAATAATGAGTATTGATAAAAAAATTATATCCGATCTATCAATTAACGATTTAAAATCAATACTTGAGGACTTAAAAAAAAATGATAATACTTTTTTTTGTTATGAGAGTATTGAAATTATAAGAAAATATATTTCTTTAAAATCTCGATATTTAATAAAAGATCTAAAAAAAAAGTTTGGTAATTTATATATTGATTATCTCAATTTATTTCATTTAATATTTTTAGAATTAGTAAAAAAAAATATTTTTAGAAGTGGGAGTTTTCTTGATATTTCTATTATAAATTCTATTCTTTCGTTAAAAAAAAGTACTAAAATATCTTCTGTTTTATCAAAAGAAATAGATAGTGAATTAAATAAATTGGTATCTTATTTATCCTCTTTAAAAAATATTGATTTAAAAAAAGATACCTTTAAACAAGAATTTGTTTTTAGCTACAATACTTTAAAGCAAGAATCCCAATATTCAAAGCCAGTAGTTATTTTATCTCCAAATCCTTATAGCTTATACACGGGCTGCGTAATAAAACTTTGTAATCATTTTTCTATTCCAATAGAGGCAATTATTGTCAGAAGATTTTCTGTAAAGCGATTTTTTGAAGAGTCAAAAAGAGATGGTTATTTTTATTTATTAAAAAAAATATTTTATAAATTAATATTAAAAGGAGATGATAACCTTTCATACAGTGAAGTTTCGCTTAAATATGTTTTTAAAAAATTGGGGCTAAAAAATAAAAACATATCAAAGAATAGAAATTTTAAATTAATATACGTAGATAATTTTAGAACTTTAAATAGCAGTGTTTTATCTTTAAAATCAAATATTGCCTTATTTACAGGCGGAGGAATCATTTCTGATAATTTTATTAATAAATTTAAAGATGGAATTATAAATTTGCACGTTGGCAATCTGCCCGTGTATAAAGGAATGGACACGACTGAGGCAGCAATATTAGAAGGGCATTTCAATTCTACCGCTCTAACTACTCATCTGATGAGTAAGAATGTTGATTCAGGTCCAATTATAACAAAATATATATTTAATACAGATGGGTATTCAAAAATTGGAACAATATTTAATGAAGTGTCTTCTTTATTTCCATTTATGTTAATAGATTCTTATTTAGGGCTATGTAGCAAAAGGTATGAAATTATAGATCAAGATAATAAAGGTAAATTATATTTTACTTTGAATCAAGATCTGAAGAATTTAGTTCATAAAGTTTTATTTATGAGGTCGCAGAATAATATTAAGCCTGAATTAATTAAAAATACTGTAAATAATATTTTAAAAAATTTTATTTAAGAAAATATTTAATATGAAAATTTATATTTTAGGTATTTCAGGAATGTTAGGTAGTGAATTATTTTTAAGATTTAATAAAATACCTAAATACATCACAAAAGGTTCAGCACGAGCAAAACATTTAAGATTTTTCAGAAATTTTAAAAATAATATCGACTACAATGTCTCAGCATATGATTTAAATAAAATAAAAAAAAAAATTAAAAAATTTAAACCAGATTATGTTATAAATTGTATTGGATTTGTTAAACAAAGAATAAATAAATCAACTAACTTTTCCGATGTTTTCTATATCAATTCTATATTCCCAAAAAAAATTTTTAAAATTACAAAATCTTTAAATATAAAATTAATACATTTTAGTACTGATTGTGTTTTTGACGGCCACAAAGGCAATTATGATGAAAAATCAGTTCCTAATGCACTTGATCTTTATGGGTTTTCTAAATACCTGGGAGAATTAAATGCCAAGCATGTTTTGACTCTTAGAACCTCGATTATTGGTCACGAATTATCGTCAAAGCATGGATTGTTAGAGTGGTTTTTGTCAAAAAATAATAAATGCAATGGATATGTAAATGTTTTTTTTTCAGGATTAACTACTTTTGAAATCTTTAATTTTTTACATAATTATCTTTTTACTAAAAAAAATAAAAATCATTATGGATTATATAATTTATCTTCTAGAAGAATATCGAAGTATAATTTATTAAAAGAAATATCTAAAATTTATAAAAAAAATATTTTAATTAAAAAAGATTACACTAGCAAATTAGATAGAACTCTAAATAGTTCTTTGATTAAAAAAAAAATATCTTATAGTCCACCATCTTGGAAAAAAATGTTAAGTGATATGTATAAAAATAGTCTAATTTTTTCAAACAATAAAAAATATTAAATATTTTGAAAAATAATAAAATTCAAATATCAATTATTATCACAACTTTTAATAGAGAAAAAAATCTTTTTGAGTTGATAAATTTGATAAATAAACAAGTTAGTATCCTAAAAAATACAATCGAGATTGTTATTTGCGATAGTAATTCTAGAAAAAAATTATCTGTTTTAAATTATATAAAACAATTTAGCAGTTTAAGAATTGTTTATTATAACTGCAAGATTAATCATCAAGCCTTTAAAAGAAATTATGGAATTAACAACTCGCTTGGTAAATATAAAATATTTATAGATGATGATTGTTTTCCAGAAAATAATTTTTCATATCAATATTTGAAGACACTTCATTTAAATAGAAAAAAGATTATTTATTTTGGTTTGGTTAGCTATGTAAAATTTAAAGAAAATAAAAATTTAATAAAATATAGGCAATCGAGAGTTTATTCCTTGCCTAACCAGCAAAGTGTTCCCTATAAAAATTTTCTTACCATGAATATGGGTTATAATAGTGAGACTATTTGTAAAAACGATATTTTTTTTAATAATAAATTTCGAAATTATGGTTTTGAAGATTATGAATTTGCATATAGGTTTCAAGAAAAATCATATAAATTAATTCAATTAAAATCTTTAGTTCATCATAGAGATAATAGAAATTTTCAAGATTTTCTAAAAAAATATAATTTTTTAGGTGAGTATGGAATTAACGATATTATAAAAATTAATCCAAAAGCAGCCAAAAATCTTATTTATTATAAAATAGAAAAAAATTTCTTTATAAGAATTTTTCTTAAAATTCCCAGTATAAGATATTTATTAAATTTTTTCGAAAAAAAGATTTCTTTTATTGAAAAAAGAATGCCACTTTACATATCTTTTTTATACGAAATGGGAATTTTAATTGCATATCTAAAAGGAGTGGTTTTAAGAAATTCTTTCAATACATTAAAAGATTTTAAAAAAAACGAATGGTATAGATAGTCACAATCTAATCAGTGTTTTAATTTTATTTTATTAAATAAAATTTTATATATTTTATTCTTTATATTCTGTGTCAATTTACTTTTTTTTATCCCTAATATCTAAATATTTTAATAAATACACTTATTTTTACAAGAATGAATGAATTGTAATTTTAAAATTTTTATTTGCTGAAATAATCGGTTAAAGTATTATGTTTAGTCCTAGATAATCATTGTTTAAATGATAATAATTAATAATAAATAATATGAATTTATTTAAAAATAAAATAGTTTTAATAATAGGCGGCACAGGTTCTTTTGGAACTGCATTTCTTAATAAAATTAGAGACAATCCCTTTAAAGAAATTAGAATTTTCAGTAGAGATGAAAAAAAGCAAGATGATCTAAGAAGTTTATTCAAAAATAAAAATATTAAATTTTACATAGGTGATATCAGGGATAAAGATTCCATTTTTGATGCTACTAAGAATGTAGATTATGCATTTCATGCTGCAGCTTTAAAACAGGTACCGTCGTGTGAATTTTATCCTTTAGAAGCAGTCAAAACTAATATTATCGGTGCACAAAATATTATTGACAGTTGTGTATTAAATGGAGTGAAAAAATTAGTTTGTTTAAGTACAGATAAAGCCGTTTACCCGATAAATGCTATGGGAATGTCAAAAGCGTTGATGGAGAAAATTGCCATAGCAAAGTCTAGAAATTTAAAAAAAAATCAGACTCAAATTATGATCACAAGATATGGCAATGTTTTGTTTTCCAGAGGTTCAGTTTTGCCACTTTTTATTAAGCAAATTCTTAACAAAGAATCTATAACCATCACAGATCCCAGCATGACAAGATTTTTAATGACATTAAATGACGCGATTGATTTGGTACTTCATGCTTTGATAGATGGTAAAAATGGTCATATTTATATTCCAAAAACTCCCGCAGCCACTATACAAGTTTTAGTTGATTCATTGTTAAGCATATACAATTATCCAACATCAAAAATTAAAATTATTGGAACACGGCACGGAGAAAAAATGCATGAAACACTAATGAGTAGAGAAGAAAAATATTTTTCGCAAGACCATGGAAAGTATTTTTCAATTAAATCTGATAATAGAGAATTAAATTATGACTTATATTTTAAACTAGGTAAAGAAAAAATTAGAAAATTGCTTGATTACACTTCTCAAAACACAAATCAATTAGATAAATTTAAAACCATTAATCTAATTAAGCCGTTAATTAAGAATTTAGAGTATTAAAAACTATTCAAAATCTTTTATGCAAAACAAAGTATTGATTATTTTAGGTACAAGACCAGAAATAATAAGATTATCTTGTATAATTAAAAAGATTGAAAAATATTTTCTAACTGTCGTAGTAAATACAAACCAAAATTTTGATAAAAATTTAAATAAAGTTTTTTTTAAACAATTAGCGTTAAAGAAACCAAAATATAATTTATTAAAAAAAAAGTACAATAATTCAATCGGCTTTATTGCAAATTGTATGGAGCAAATAGACAAAATTTTAGAATATGAAAGACCAAATGCAGTGCTTGTTTTAGGTGATACAAATAGCGCATTATCATTGTTCAGTGCCAAGAAAAGAAAAATTCCCACATTTCACATAGAGGCCGGAAACCGATGTTATGATCAAAGGGTACCGGAGGAAATTAATCGAGTATTAATAGACAATATCGCAGATATAAATATGGTTTATAGCGATGTTGCAAAAAATAATTTAATTAAGGAAAATTTTGATTTAGATAAAATATTTAAAATTGGCAGCCCTTTATTTGAGGTATTTAAAAGATATAGATATGATATTGAAAAATCTGATATTTTAAATAAATTAAAATTAAAGAAAGACCAATATATTTTAGTCAGCTGTCACAGAGAAGAAAATGTTGACAGTAAAGATAACTTAAATGCAATTTTTATTGCTCTTAATAAAATTTCAAAAAAATTAAATAAAAAAATTATATTCTCAACTCATCCAAGAACTAAAATTAAAATAAAAAATATTCAAAAAAAATTATTAAATAAAATTATTTTTTTAAAACCGTTTGGTTATTTTGATTATATAAAATTACAACTAAATGCAAAAATTACTATTTCAGATAGCGGTAGCATAGTTGAAGAATCTAATATATTAAATTTTCCAGCTATTAATCTTAGAGAAACAACGGAAAGACAAGAGGGTATGGAAAAAGGATTTACACTGATTAGTAGTCTGAATGCAGAAGAAATTATTAAAAGTGTTGAAATTGTGCTGAAAAGATTTTTATCAAATCCGGAACCCGATATACTTAAGGACTATTCCGAGTCTAATGTTTCAGACAAAGTTATAAATATTATTCAAAGTTACATTCCTTACATAAATCGAAAGACTTGGTTTAAGCGCCAATAACTATAATGAGAGTTCTTATAGTTTCCCAATATTTTTGGCCAGAATATTTTCGAGTTAATGACTTAGCAATCGAATTACAAAAAAATTATGAAGTTGACGTATTAACAGGATACCCAAATTATCCAGACGGAAATTTTTATAAAGAATTTTTATTAAATAAAAAAAATTTTGATAAATTAGAAAATATAAACATCTATAGAGTTCCGATTATTGCTAGAAAAAAAGGAAATAAATTTCAACTATTCTTAAATTACTTGTCATTCTTATTTTCAGCTATTTTTTTTGGTTCTTTTTTACTAAGAAAAAAAAAATATGATTACATTATAACTTTTGCAACATCACCAATTATTGTTGCTTTAGCAAGTATATTTTTGGCTAAATTAAAAAATTCAAAACATATCATTTGGGTATTAGATTTATGGCCGGATGTTTTAAATGATCTTAATATAATAAGCAAAAAAAGTTTTTTATTTAAATTATTTAAGCTATTGGTGATTTATATTTATAGAAAGTCCGACATTATATTGTGCCAGTCATTATCCTTTAAGAAAGAAATTTTATCTCAGGATGAGAAACTAAAAAAAAAATTATATTTTTTCCCTTCTTGGCCGGAAGATTTAGTTAATAATAATGATTCTTCAAAAATTATTAATGCACAATATGATACTAATTTTACCAATGTCGTTTTTGCTGGGAATATTGGAGAGTCTCAAAACTTTGATTTGGTTACTAAAGTTTTTAAGAATTTAAATAATGATAAAATTAGACTTTATGTATTGGGTGAAGGAAGGGATTTTAAAAAATTACAAGATTTAAAGATTAGAAATAATATAGATAATTTATTTTTACTAGGTTCAAAAAAATTTGAGGAGATTCAGTACTATTTGTTAAATGCAGATTTTTTATTAATTTCTTTACAATATAAAAAAACATTTGATTCCACAATTCCTGGTAAATTCCAAACTTATTTAAAATATAAAAGACCAATATTAGGTTTCGTTGGGGGCGAAACTAATCAAATAATTAATAAATATAAAATTGGAAAAGCTTTTAATTATATTGACGATCAATCATTTATTAAAGAAGTAGAAAATTTTTTTTTATTAAATAAGAAAATAAAAATAAACATTTCTTCATACGATAAGTTATTAAATATTTATTCTAAAAAAAGATCTATTAAAAAATTAATTAATATTTTTGAAAATTTAAATAAAAAATATTTTTACAAATTGAAATTAATTACAGATTCATCAAAAATAAATTATAATGAAAATTTTATACTAAGTGGTTTGAATTTAGCATTCTTAGGATATTTTTCTTCAGAAAAATTATTGGTTCACAGGTCAATGATGGTGTGGCCGGATGGATTTTTAAAAAGTCGATTTTTTAACAAGAATGTTAAAAAATTACCCGGTAGAGATTTTCTTAAACAATTAATAATTAATAATAAGATTATAAAAAAAATAATAGTAATGGGGAAATTGGAATCAGTTTCGAAGAAATATTTGGAGAATCATTTTCAGACTGAAGTAACGCACGTTGATTTACCCATGGGCAATTTAGATCTATTCAAAAAATATATTCCAATATTTAATAAAGACGAATTATGCATAATTACTCTTCCAACTCCTAAACAAGAAAACCTAGCAAATTTTATTGCAGATAATCAAAAGCATTATAAAATATTTTGTTTTGGCGGAGCTGTTAACATGGCCTCTGGTTTGGAACCTCCATTGCCAAAATATTTTTCTAAAGTTTTTTTTGCAGAAACTTTATGGAGACTTCGATTTGATACAAGAAGAAGAGTAGCAAGACTATTAGAAACATTGTTCTCGTATATAAAAGGAGAAATTTTAAAAAAATACAAAAAAATTACTTTTTATGAAGAAATATAATACTTTTGTATGGTCATCAGATTATGAAACTTTCACAGGAGAAGGTTTGCTTGCAAGATGTTTTGTAGAGAATTATTTCAAATCTCCGGAAATAATTAAAATATACTCCAATAATAATAAATATTTATTTCTAAAAGAGAAATATTTTTTATTAGAAAAAAAAAATTATAAAAATAATTTTTTAGCGAAATATTTATATCCTTTTTACGGCGTTCTTCTAATATGGTACAACCATATTAAAGGAAAAAAAACTTGTTACGTTAATTATCTGCCATTATGGAATTTTTTAATTTTTATTTCGCTTCCAAGAAGCACAATTCTTGGTCCAGTTACAGGTAGTATCTACAATGATAAAATATACAATTTAAGTACATTTTTTAGAAAGATAGTTTTTCCATTTTTTTATTTTATAAGTTTAAAAATATCCTTTTTTAAATTTAAACAAGTTATTTTTTCAACCGATAATCTAAAAAAAATTATACCCAAAAATAAAATAAAATTTTGCTTATTTAACTTTTGTTTATTATTTTATAGTAAAAGAAGATTTAAATATAAAAGCATCGATTTTTTATTTTATATACGAAAACACCCGCTAAAATCTAATTTGTTTTTGACTTATATAATAAAAAAATTATCACTTTTGAATTTAAAGATTGTTATTGTTGGAGATGAATACAATCAACCTAATATAAAAAACTATAAAAACATTGATAGAAAGAAATTATTATATTTATTAGATAAAACAAAGTACTCAGTTATGAGTGGAGATAATTTTTATTCGCTATTTTTTTTAGACTGTATTTCTTCAAATGTATTCACTTATTTAAGTAAGAGATTCAAAAATAACAATGTATTTTTTAATAATTCTAGTTTTCAATATTTGAATTATAATAAACATAATTTATCTTTTTTTAAGATTAAAAATCAATTAAATCAAAAAAAAAATAAAGTTTATGTTAATGAAAAATATTTTTTAAAAGAAAAAAAAAATATTTTAAATTTCCTTAAGAATAAGTAATAATTATTTTTAATTTTATAAGATTTTATTAGTATAAAATAACAAGTAATGCAAAAAAGGTAATCCACCCCAAATACTGCGTAACCGTTTTCAAACACAGTTCTAACTGTTAAAAATATTAATGTTATTAATGAAAAATTAATTAGAAAATACTTTTTACTAATTGCTTTTTTAATGAATAAATAAAAAAAAATTTGTCTTAAAATTAAGAAATATACTATTAAAAGAGTTACAAACGATATTAATCCACCACTTAAAAAACTGTAAATTAGTGCGTTTGAGCTATTATTGTCAAATATAGGCACATTATTATTTAAAATTGATTTTCCTTGATGTTCCGAAAGTAACAATCTGTCTGCCTGTGGCCCTTTACCTAAAATTATTTTTTTTTCTTTAACAATTTTAAAAGATGCTTTCCAAATATCAATTCTTCCCGAACTTGATATGTTTTTTGCTATTCTGCTATCAATTACATTGTTAGTGTTTAAGGTAGTATCACTTAAAGAAGATTTATTTGAAGTAGTATAAGAAGATTTATTTGAAGTAGTATAAGAAGATTTATTTGAAGTAGTATAAGAAGATTTATTTGAAGTAGTATAAGAAGATTTATTTGAAGTAGTATGAAAATCTTTTTTTAAATAAATAATACCTTCAAAAGTTACCATTGGAATTAATATTAAACATAAAATATAGAGTATTTTTTTAATTAATTTTTCCTTAAAAAAGAAAAGATAAAAGATAACAAAAATCAAAATTCCGACTGCACCACCGCGCGTCTGCGTCGCATAAATTCCCATTATTAAAAAAAATGAAATTAAGAAAAAGATTATTTTAACGAATTTATTACTTATATTTAAATGATAAAAAAATAAGAAGAAAAAAATTAATAGAAACATTCTAGCTAAGCCAGTAACTCTAGGATTGGCTTGTTCAAAATTTTTTGATTCAGGAAACAGTGTATCCGTTCCATATAAATATAATAAATTTTTATTATCAATAAATTCAAATATCAATTTTGAATAAAAAAAAATTGATATTAAAGAAATGTAAACTATCAAAATAAACAATATTTTTTTTTCTAATTCTACGTTGTATTGATCCGCTAATAAAAATATTAATAATATTGATATAGAATTTAATATGAGTTGGTAGTTAACTATATAATTTAATGGACTGGGACTTTGTATCGTAAATATAAGAATTTGCCAGATCGCGTAAAAAAAAAAATATAAAAGTAATTTATTAATATTTTTATTAAATGTAAAAAAAAAACTTAATAAAACGATAATAAATGTTGGCGCAATAAATCGAAAAAAATTTAAATAATTAAAGAAGTTTTTTTTTTCAAAATAAAAAAATTTAACAAAATCATCTTGAACAGTATTGATAGAAGAAAGACATATTGCAAATGACAGTGTCAATAAAACTTCAATTTTTGATTTGCTAAATTTTTTTATTATATTTTTAATCATTTTAGAGATCTTAATTTATTTTAATAGTGTACACTTCTAGTATATTGTTTAATATTTGCCAAATGTTCATAAACAAAGAGAATAAAATTTTATTATTTATTTTTTCTTTATTTCCTTTTTTTTTAATTTCAGGATCATTTTTATCGGATTTTTTTGTCGTATTAGCAGCTATTTATCTTATTATTTATTGTTTTCTAAATAAAAAAATTTTTTTTTTTAAAAATAAATTAATTATTTTTTTTTTTATTTTTTATTTGTACATTAATATCAATTCTCTATTTTCTTACACCCCCTTAGTTTCAATTTCTACTTCTTTGCCATACATTAGAATGATATTATTCTCAATTTTTGTAGCTTATCAACTAAGTGAGACTATTAATTTAAAAAAAATTATTTTTTTCTCATTTCTATTTTCATATGTAGTTTTATTTATTGACTCAATAATTCAATTAAAAACGGGTATTAATATTTTAGGCTATCCAATTAAAGAAGGCAGAGTTTCTAGTTTTTTTGGAGATAAGTTGGTTATGGGGAGTTATGTTTCTAGAACTTTACCAATTCTTATTGCCATTTCTTATATAGAAAATTTTAAACGAGCTAATTTTTTAAGATTTTTTTTAATTTGCTTGGCAACCTGTTTAGTTTTTTTTAGTGCAGAAAGAGTATCTTTGTTTTATTTTATTATGACAGTTCTTTTATATTTGATTTTACTACCAAGTAAAAAGCAATTTCTTTTATTTATAGGAGTTCTGACAATTCTTTTTTCCTTACTTAGTTTTTCTAAGCCCTCAACCATTGACAGAGTTTTTAAACATACTTTATCCCAATTAGAAGAAAAAAAAGGATCCTGGTTTAGTGAAAGACATGAAATGCATTTTATTACAGCATATCGAATGTTTTTAGATAATAAATTTTTAGGACATGGAATTAAATCATTTAGATATCTTTGCGATCGAGAGCCTTACTCAACTAGAGATTTGATTGAAAAAAATAATCGAAATTATTCACCATTAGATGGTTATTATTACCTAAAAAGAATTTTTGTAAATGATAAAACCTTTGTTTATTATATATTGGAAAATCAAAAGACAGAATTTGAAAAAATCTCTAAAACTTTGGAGGATGCACAAATAATAAAAAATGAAACTAAAATTCGTGATGCTGAGAAAGATTTTTACTTATTTGAAAAAAATAACTTAATAATATCATTACAAATTACTAATAATGTATTAGATTCAATTAAATCTTCATCCAAAGTAAGAAAAGGAGATTACGTTTTTTCAAACAATGACTTTGTGAATGGTTGCAATACGCATCCTCACAGTTTTCATCTTCAGTTTTTATCAGAACTTGGTTTATTTGGTTATGTTTTTCTATTTGTTTTTTTTATTTACCTGATTTTTATTTTTTTCAAAAATTTTGCAAATATAATTTTTAAGAAACAAAAGACTATAGAGCGCAATTACATTTTTTATAAAATATTCATTATTCTAGCCTTAATTCAGCACTTGTTTCCTATTATACCCTCGGGAAATTTTTTTAATAACTGGCTTTCTATTTTTTTTTATTTTGAGTTAGCATTTTTATTAAATTTTCTTTATTACAATAAAAAATGCTGACTTTGCTATTTTTATTAATTTTAAACATATGTTTAATAGTTTTTTTTAATAAATTCTCCAAACTTATAAATTTATTTGATAATCCCGATAATACTAGAAAATTACATAAAAAACCTATTGCATCAATTGGTGGTTTTTTAATTTTTTTAAATTTATTTATTTATTTTATTTTCGAGCAATATAAGTATTTTTATTTAAATATAATATCTCCTGGTTTTAATAATGCTGATTTTATAATATTTTTTATATTTTCAACAATTTTTTTTATTATAGGGTTTCTAGATGATAAATTAAATTTAAGTGCTAATCTTAAATTAATTTTATTTTCATTAATTATCTCTATTCTTTTATTGGCATCAGAGAATTTACTATTATCTTATCTAAAATTTTCCTTTTTACTAAATTCAATTAATATTAAGTTTATTGCATTTCCATTTATGATTTTATGTATTCTTCTTTTTTTGAATGCATTTAATATGTTTGATGGCATTAATCTTCAATCATCTTTTTATTCTATTAATATTTTTTTAATATTTATTTTAAAAAGTTTATTTTTAGATATTTCTTTAGTAGTGATTTTATCTTTACTTTTTTTTTCTTATCTTAATTTTAAAAATAAATGTTTTTTGGGAAATAATGGATCTTTATTAATTGCTTTTGTTATATCTTACTTATTTATTAAATCCCAAAGTACAGACAACCCTATTTTTGCTGATGAAATTTTTTTAGCAATGCAAGTACCTGGTTTAGATTTATTAAGATTAGCTATTCAAAGAATTTACAACAAAAAACACCCATTTCATCCCGATAGAAATCATATCCATCATCTTCTATTAAAAAAATTTGGATATATAAAAACTATATTGATTATTAGCGGTATTATTATTATTCCAAATTATTTATCAATTTTGTATGGCAACACTATTTTTTATATAATTTTAACGCTGCTTATGTATGGTTTTATTATTTTTAAATTTAATAACAAAATAAGATATTTTAAATAAGAAAATTCATCGTATTACTTTATTTTTATAAAATGTTTACTAGCAAAACAGGATTAATCATACCAACCAGAAATAGACCAAAGGAATTATATTCTACTCTTGATTTTTTATATAAAAAAAAAATAAAATTCATTAAAACTATAATTATTGATAGTTCAGATAAAAATTTAAAAAAAGAAATAATTAAAATTTGTAATAAGTTTAATGTTAAACTTTATTTTTCAAATCCCTCAACTTCAAAACAAAGAAATTTAGGTTTAAAAAAATTGATTAAAAATAAATTAGAGTTCATTATGTTTTTAGATGATGATTTAAAGTTTTATAAAAATTCATTTAATATTATGAATTCTAACATTGAAAAATATAAGTACAAATATAATGGATTTTCCTTTAGTAATACAAATCTTCAAAAAAAATCTTTGTTGGAAAAAGTTAAATTAAGTTCCTTTATTAAAAAAATAGGACTTTATAGTTCTGATAAAGGCAAAGTACTTAATAATGGCTGGCAAACAAAAATTTATAATTTAAAAAGAAATTTACAAAGTCAATGGTTACCAACCGCTTGTGCAATAATCAAAAAAGATTTTTTAATAGGAAAATATTTTGATGAATCGTTTGGTTCTTATAGTTATTTAGAAGATTTAGACTTTTCTTTGCAAATTAATCCGGAAAGAAAGAGTATTTTTTTGGTAGTAGCTAATGCTAAGTTTGTTCATTTAAAAGATGTAATAAGAACCTCTTTTAGCTTTGGTTATTATGAATTTTTTAATAGATATAAAATTGTAAAAAAATTTAATTTAAATAAAATTTCTTTTTTCTTTATGGCATTTAGCAAACTAATTTTTACGACGTTTTCAATTTTAGCTAATTATAAAAACGTCTTTAAATTATTAGGAAATATTTCAGCACTTATTGTTTGCGTATTATTTAATTAAGTTAAAAATATGAAAAATATTTTAATTATAGAATCAGAGTATGAGGGCCACTATTTAACAGGTTATATAAAATATATTTTACGAAGTTTTAAGAAAAAAAAATATAAAATTACATTACTAATTTCGGAAGATGCAAAAAAGAAAGCAAGAGGAGCTTTAAAAATATTAAGAAGGGAAAAAGTAGAATTTAATATTGAAACAATTAAAAATTTAAAAATACGCAACTATTCATCTATCCAATTAATTTTTAATCAAATTAGATTATATTTTGCAATAAAAGAAAAATTTAGACAAATTAATACATTTATAAAATTTGATCATATTTTTCTTACATCGATTCAAAAATTTGATAAAGCTTTGGTTTTTTTTGGTAGTCCATTCCAAGCTGTTAATTTCTCTGGAGTTTATTTAGGTGCAAAATTTCATTTATGCGAATATAAAATTTCTTACGAGTCTCGTTATAATTATCTATCAAAGAAATTTTTTAAAAAATTATTAGGAATATCTTCTTTGCAAAATATAATTACTAATGATCATTTATTAAAAAAGTTTCTCCGAAAGGAGAATTGGAGAAATTCAGATAAATTAAAATTTTTACACGATCCCAAAGAATTTAATTCTAATTTTAGTAAATCTTACTCAAGAAAAAAACTAGATTTACCTAAAAAATCTATATTGATACTTGTATATGGAGCATTAATAGAATCTAAAGGAATTACTGAGTTATTGTCTATTTTTAAAGACAGCAAATTAAATAAAGATATTAGAATTATTTTAGCGGGTAAGCAATTCGGAGAGAATAAAATTTTTCTTTTAAATAATAAATTTATAAATAATTTAAAACTAGAAAATAAACTGTTTATTTTTAATGATTGGATAAGCGAAGAAAAAGAAGCCCTATTATATTCAGCTACAGATATTGTCTGGATTGGTTATAAAAATTATTCGTCTCCTAGCGGAGTTTTTTACCAAGCTATGCAAAAACGTATCCCCCCACTAATTTCAAATGATGGACTAATTGACAATTTAAATAAGGCGATAAATGTTGGTTATTCGATAAATATTTATAGTTCTTCAAATATTGTTAAAGGAATAAATTACGTTCTCAATTATAAAAATAGGACAAGATTAAAAAGAAATATTTTAAAATTTTCTAAATTAAGCGATCCAAAAAAGTGGGTTTTAGGTTTTAAACTAATGCATCCCAAGCTATTTTCTTAAATTGTTAAATTTTTTCTAATTTTAACATCATGTGCTCTCCGATATTTTTTTGGAGCAGATTAAATATTTTTTTAGGCATAACCTTAAAATGATCTATTTTAATAAAATTATTATCTTTATAAGGTTTTATTTTATAAGGAAAAATAAAATCTTGATATTTTTCTATAATTTTAAACTTATTTTTTACTAAATTATTAACATCATCATCGCTAACCGTATAAACTACGGGGCATCCTTTTTGCGCTTCATATCTGTAATCTGTGTCATTTAATAAAAATTTTTTATATGAATTTTTTGCGTATAGCATAATTTTGATTTCAGTATTTTTATCAGCGATTTCATATATTCGATTAAATGCTTTTTGCATATTTTCAGTGTGATGTAATACTCCAAAAGAGTATATTAAATGAAATTTTTTTTTTAACTTTTTTATTTTTTTTAATTCTTCGCAATTATCTATTATAAAAGATGGATTTTTATTTGTAAGTTTTAATACTTCAGTTCTCCTTTTACAGATTTTTATTGATTCATCTGAGTAATCTATACCAATATATTGTGCACCATTTTTAATAAATTCCATTGCGTCTGTGCCAATACCACATCCAATTTCCAGAACATTTTTTTTATTGTACTTTTTAAAATCAGCAAATTTTAATATATGACTTTCAACAAAATATTTTTTTTTTCTTACCTCATCAAAATATTTTTTGCTTAGACTCTGTGCGTTTGAGTGATTAATATTGCAAGGTTGCTTATTCCAATAATTTTTAATTAATTTTAATTTATCACTCATAATAAATTTACAATGTTTACACTGAATTTTTTTAATTAATTTATATGTAGTCTTATATTTATAGGATATTTTCGAGAAAAGCGAATTTAATTTAATATAATTTAATAAATTTTATTTCAAATTGATTTTTAAAAGAATTTGCTAACTTCCTTATTATTTTAACTTGTTTATAAAAAACTTTTATTACTTAATACTCTTTGTTAAAATTTTATATATTTATAATTATGTATAATTTCTTAATAATTTTCCTTTTTTATCTTTAAATTTTTTTTTTAACCACAGTGCGCTATGAGGTTTGCTTGTCCTTGATAAAGACTTTGGTCTTGGTTCTTTTGTATAGTAATAAAGTATTAAAGATTTTCTTGGATTATTTCTTGGAAAATTTATCGGATTAGGCAAGCCGTGCATACTATAATCATGTGTATCAAATGCTATTAATCTATTAAAAATTGGAGAGATTTTTTTTAAACATTTTTTTCCATTCTTGTCATATAAACCAAATTCACCACCCCAAATTTTTTTCCACCCTGGATTAAAATATATTAATATATTTATTCTTCTGTTTAGCCCACTAGCATCATGGTAATTTCCATCTACATGCACATCTAATAAACCACCTTTTTCAGTTATATTTAGTCCTCCACCTGAAAAATAAGGATCCGGAATTAATTTGGGTATTTTAAATTTTATAGATAAGGCCTTCAAAATTATAGAGGAATTTAATATTCTTACCAAAGATATAAGGTGAGGGGGTATATCAAATTCTGATTTCCATCTACTTCTAAATTTAATTTCGATTTTTTCTAAATTAGATTTTTCCCAAATTTTATTTTTTAGATCAGGAAAATTATTCATGCAATTTTTTGCAAAATTTTTCTCTAAAATGTTATTTAAAATTAAGTGTTTAAAAGGCTTTATAAAATATTGATGACTTGTTTTTGATAGAATGATTTTTTTTGCAATATTATTTGCATATTTTTTTAGTATATTTTGATTATCCATATTTTAATTTTTTTTAAAGAACACTAGATTCTTTATTTAACCATTCTGTATTTTGCAACGATTGTGTATTCAAATTTTTTATTGAATAACCTAAACTTGAAAATTCACCATTAATTGGAAGTCCGCATCCAGAACCAACATAGCCTGGTGCTGAACAATTAAGTTCAGTATTCCAAAAATTTTCATCAAACCATATTTTGACTACCGAAAGATCACAAGAGTCGTCAGTGAATATATAGTGATTATCTATTATATGTGGATATAAATATTTTATTGAAGTTTTTGTTGAAGATTTAAGGTCAACATCTAAAAATAAAAAACTAATTTTTTCTGAGTGTTTTGGCATAGTATCGCTAAATAATCCTTCTCTAAATAAGCAATTCTCATATTCTCCATATTTTAAAATATTTTGTTCCACATCTTTCTTAGAGGCAGCATACATTCCCTTTTGATAAAATCCTTTTACTTTCAGATGGTCATATATTTTTAATTCTTTATCATCATCATCGGGCAAACCAAAAAAAGAGTCATAAATTATTAATTTTTTTTTTAAAATTTTTGCTGCTATAGACATAGTGCATGATGTGGCTCCGTAATAACAACCGGCTTCAACCAAATAACTTTCATTTGAAGAAGGTGGTATTTCAAGAATTTTACTTATTAATGTTAAGTGAACATTTAGGTTTGTGGCAGACTTAACATTCTTTAAGATGTTTCTTATTTTATCAACAATATCTATTCTATCACTTTTATTTAATCCATAATAGTTACCTGAATTAGAATTTATAAATTTTTCTTCTACATCGCCAAGAATAGGGTTTAGTTTTAAGCCTATATAAGTTCTAAGTTTATTTGGTAAAGCGTAATAAATTTTTTTTAGATTCATTTTTTAATTTAATTATAATATGTATACAGTCTATTACAAAACTGCAAAATTATGAAAAAAAAATATTTAGTCTGTGGCGCAGGAGGTTTTATAGGAGGTCATCTCGTTAAGTCTTTATTAGATGACGGTCACGAAGTGGTATGTGCAGATGTAAAGCCTTTAGAAAATTGGTTTCAAATATTTGATTTTAATAAAAATTTTTCATTAGATTTAAAAGAATATGAGTACTGTCTTGAAGTAACTAAGGATGTTGATTTTATTTATAATATGGCCTGCAATATGGGAGGAATGGGATTTATAGAAAACAATAAAGCGGAGTGTATGCTTTCAGTTCTTATTAATACTAATTTATTGCGCGCTTGTTTAGTTAATAAAGTAAAAAAATATTTTTTTTCATCTAGCGCCTGTGTTTATAATGCCGACAAACAGACAAGTAATTTTATAGAAGGCCTAAAAGAATCCGATGCATATCCTGCGATGCCTGAAGATGGATATGGTTGGGAAAAATTATTTAGTGAGAGAATGTGTAGACACTTTTACGAGGATTACGGATTAGAAACTAGAGTTGCAAGGTATCACAATGTTTATGGTCCAATGGGTACATTTGATGGTGGGCGCGAAAAAGCTCCCGCTGCTTTATGTAGAAAATTAATAACTGCTAAAAATTCTGGAGAAAAAAAAATAGATGTTTGGGGGGATGGCGAGCAAACTAGAAGCTTTATGTTTATTGATGATTGTATCAAAGGAACAAAAAAAATATTTGAAAGCAATTGTCGTGAAGTTTTAAATATAGGCTCAGAAGAACAGGTCTCTATTAATCAAATGATCAAAATTATTGAAGAAATTGGGGATTATAAGGTTGATAAAAATTATCAATTAGACAAGCCAAAAGGAGTAAGGGGTCGTTCCAGCAACAATGACCTAGTTCGAGCAAAACTTGGATGGGATTTTGAAATTAGTTTAAAATCTGGATTGGAAATAACTTACAAATGGATAGAAAAAGAGATAGCCAAAAAATTAAATAATAATAAGTTTGCTATTAAGTACTAAAATTAAACAAACAATTAAAAATTCTAACTAAATTTAAAACTGAAGAAATTGGTTGCGGGGCTTGGATTTGAACCAAGGACCTTCAGGTTATGAGCCTGACGAGCTACCAGACTGCTCCACCCCGCGATAAAGTTTTTTAGTTATAGCATTATATTTTAAATTATCTACTTTTGTTAAATTTTGCCTAGTTAGTTGAAACTGCAAT
>Ga0209298_10000586_pt1 | contig 24398 bp, 25 predicted proteins | sample S_140806_EF_Meta_FD_187325 | JGI IMG/M metagenome (GOLD analysis project Ga0209298, IMG submission 187325) | Freshwater microbial communities from Lake Simoncouche, Canada to study carbon cycling - S_140806_EF_MetaG (SPAdes) (version 2) | ecosystem: Environmental > Aquatic > Freshwater > Lake ...
GATCTTCGGTCCGATTAAGTTTTGGTTCTGCATAATATTTTTACTCACTTCGTCCTCCATTACTCTCCTGGCTGTTTCTGCCCGAATATCGTCCATCGTTGCCGCGGACCGCATCCGATCCGACATGGCTACCAGGCGCTGACCCTTCTCATCAGTCCACCCGGCGCGTTGTGGCTCCTGCATCGGCCTAGACGCGTTCTGCCTGTCAAATTCTCCAGCCCCAAATGGGGTTAAATTTATGCTTGCGCTTAGTTCGGGCATCTGTGTTAGAGTATTAGCCATGAAGAAAATCCTATTGGTTACAGTTTTGTCACTCAGTCGTTGTTTCGCCGGGGACATTGTCCAGGACTCCGGAGGGGAGTACGCTGGATACATCAACGGAAGGATGATTACAACCGCATCCGGTTCCTACGGAGGAGTGATCTTGAACAGAAAGATGATTGTCGACAACAGCAGTTCCTACGGAGGATACGTTACTAGGACAGGAGTAGTCATCGACGCGTCCGGAAGTACGGCAGGATTCATTACCAATTGGGCCGACCGCGACGTTGAGTGAGGTCATTGGGCGCCTCTTTTCCTTGTAAGGAGTTTTGCTGGGGATAAGAGCTCTTCTTTGATAGCTCTTTTCTTAACTTCTGACTCTAGATCCGCTTTTGCGGGTTGCCTTGATTCGTTGCCGACACGTTGAAAACCAGTTGGTCGTTGAGCTTGCTTTCCGCTTTCAATCCCTCTAGCTGCCGCCTCATTTCGCGCACTATCCGCGCGTCCGATCCAAGACGCTCCTCGGCCTTCGGTATAGCCAGTTCCAGTTTCTGTATTAAAGTTGCCATAATCTTTTTCTCCTAAAACAAGGGTATCATATTCGACAACATTAGCAAAGGCAACCTCTGATTGTGACATAAGTCCATCTGCAAGATCTTCAAGTTTTTCCATAATTCCAACTGCATTTGCTTTCCAATTTTTATCCCCAGAAAACTCGGGGACGTATTGGTATCTAATGCCTATGAACTCATCCGGAACTCCTGCAACCTTTGCTCTTGGGTCGACAATCATCGTGAATCCGTCGATTCCTGCCTCTGAGACTTGCTTTGCAAGGGCATTAACATCACCCATCGATCCCTTTTTTCTCAAATAAATCTCTATGCCTGGACGAGCGTTCGCATTGTCCTCGTTCGGCCCGAGGACCCTGCTTACAAATGCATTCTTCTGACCCGACGACATTGCCTTCGATGCCGTAACCTCAATAAGTTTCGACGGATCAAAATCTGGTGTGACAATAAATTCAGCGTCAAACGATCTTTCGGTTGCCCCCATGAATGCCCCGATCGAGTCCTTAATCTTTGTCGCAATTATTCCGGGAGCCTCTGCAAATGTGTTTCTAATATCTGATGCAAATGATGCCTGTTGCTGTGCAGTAGGCTTTACCTCCGGGGTTTCCTGGCTGAGTCCAATCACATATCTGGATGGTTGCGTCAGGTCTGCCTCTGTCTCAAACGATCCGCCTTCTCCTGTCTTGCTGGTCCAATTGTTTTCGGCCCAAATCTCCTTTTCCAAGAACCATACAATTGCCTGTAGGTCAGGAGCAGTTAAATCTTTGAGATCCTCAATCCCGGATTTTCTCAATTTCTGGACCGCAGATTCAAATACCTCTTGTCCGTATCCAAATTGTCCACCAACCCTAGAAGTGTCTGCAAGCACGTTTCCGCTCACTCCGCCCTCGGCAACAGTAGGCACTCTCTCAAGCCCTGCCATTCTTTGCAGGAACCTGGCGGCCCAAACGTCAATTGTAGCCTTCAAAGATTGTCCGACCAAATTAAGGGCAAAGTTTCTCGCCTTCGGGGCCTGTCCGGCCTGTACCTGTCTCCAGAGGTCGAGCATTGCAATCATCCCATTGTCGGAATTCATTCCAAACAATTTCTGATTCTCTTGAAGGATCATCGGATTTCCTTCCTTCTTGTAATCAGATATTGTTTTGCCTGACTTTACCCACTCGTCCACCTTGGAAAGGATCGAGTCGTAATCGCCTCTTGTGACCTTGCTTAAAGCCTCGACTCCAAATCTCCAATTAATATCTACGGAAGTATTCGGGCTAAATGCACCCAGAAGATCTGCAAAATAATCGGCTACACCACCAAATGTTCTTCGGAGAATTTCGTTCATCCCGCGGTACCATGTCTTGTGACCAAGTATTTTCTGCGCGTTTTTGTCACCCGACCTTGCGCGATCAACAACTTTCATCAACTCAGAAACAACCTTGTTTGAGTGATCCTCTACTCTTTTTGCATGTGTCGCAGCAGTGTCTTTTCCTGTATTGGGATCTTTTTCAAATGAGTATGGAACTGTTTTGAAGACAGGATTTATCTTTGGGTCTTCACCGGCTTTCTTTGGTTTTGTAACCTCTACATCGGCAAGTTCAATTTTTGCCCATCCAGATGCCTGTGGGAACCTTCCCTTGACCTCCCTGACCCTGCTTTCAATCATTTTTTCCTGGGCCCTGGTTCCAGACGATAACTTTGTTTTTCCTACAGAAGCATTTTTGATTATTTGCTTATCTTCTGGCTTGAGTGGGACTCTTGCCATTAACTCTCGATCTTTTCTATTGATTTCAAGATTCCTGTTTTCAGACCCTGTGACAGGGGCGAACTGCTTTGGCTCGGGAGTCGCTGGAGAAAAACGAATGTCCTTTGATTCTGGGTTGAATCTCATTGAAAGCGGAATGACGTTACCCCTGGCGTCGTAGGTGACAGGGTCGGCGGATTTGATCTGAGATGGATCGAATGCAACGTATGACAAACCAGCACCCTCACGTTCATTTTTATATACCAATCCGTCATATCCATTTTTCTTTAGAATCTTAACAAGTTTCGATCCAATTTCCTGTTCCGTAAATCCTGGCAGTCTTTCGTATGCACTCTCACTAAGAATTCCATCCGTAATCATCTTTTCGGCCAAATGATCTGGAGCAAACGAACCCATGTGAGTTACTTCGTATGGATTTTTGATTTTCAGACTAAAACGACGCAAGGATGGCTTTAGCCCACCTCTGTAATCGTATTGAGTAGATCTAAATTCTGCCTGTTCCTTGGTTCCAAAGTGGAATCCCATGCTAGATAATTCAGTTTTATATCTTGGGTCAAAAGTATTTGCTGATTCCTTAGACTGATGCCATTGGTTTGTAAGATTGTATCCAGAAGAAGCTGCTGCTTCATCGACCATTTTCTGCACTGTCTCCATGTCGCCACGATTAATAGCAGCCATGTACTCTCCATCAGATTGTGCGGGTCTAATTGATTCTCCAGGGGCCAAATTCATTGCTTGCTTCTGATAATCAATAAAGAATCCAGTGCGACCAGTGTCCCGGGAGTTGGCAATACGGTCTAGGCGATAGGATTTAACCAGGCTGCCGGGAGGGCGCCCCTCGGCGTACATCGGATTGACGCCTTTGTTGGCAACGTTGGTAATCCCAAACAGATAGTTGATCGCGTCGCGTTTCGCTGTTCCCAACCCCTCATCTCCAGGACGATTGTTGGCATGGTTATCCAGATACTTCATCACGTCTTTCTCATATGACGCCAGGTCTCCGCCCCAAATCTCGTTGATTCGACCCTTGCCACTCCTGGCGAAATCGAGCATGCGACCGCGGAGAGCACTGACGTCGACTGCCTGTGCCAGGATGTTCCCAGCCTTGGACAGGCGCCACCCGAGGAACGACAGTTCTGACTGCCCAACCTTTATGTTGCCTAGTCCACGCTTAACAGACTGAGCCCAGCTTCCGTCCTCGCCTGTGCCGACCTTCTGGTACCAGACCGCAAATGTCCTACCCTCCTGGCGGCTGTCTTCGAGCGTCTTGGCGACTTCCTTGGTAAAATCATTGAAGCTGTCAAGATTGTAGAAAGCCTCCGGCAACTTCGGCCCTCCAACATATGGCTTTCCGTCGGACTGAATCTTGACGCCAAACTCAGGGCTCCCGCGTTCGAGCACAGCATTTGGGTCATACATCCTAGCAACATCTGCCACCCGGGCCTTGTCAACTGCCAGGATCGATGCTGGATCTTTAGCCCTGACGGTTCCGTCCGGGAACTTTACAGCAAAGTCGTTCTCTTCGAGATTCGTCTTCCTGTTGCGAGTGAACTTGATTGCCGGGTTATTGGCTAAATTCTTGTTGCCAGCCCCGGGGACCAGCACGACGTCTTTCTGTTTCTCGGCCTTGTCTAATCCGTCGAGATACTTGTCGCGGTCTCGGAACCATCTTGTCGTCAGTTCGCGCAACTGTTTCGATGGCACCAACGGATTGTCCTTGAATAGAGTGTCAATGTTCGTCGGCTTGGGCCCTGTCGTATCGATACCGAACTTATTCAAAAGCCTTCCAACAGGGGCCAAATAGCCTTCCTGTAACGATAAAAGATTTGTTCCAGGGATTGTTTTGCGTCGCAGAGAATCTAGGTCTTTCCCGCGGAACTCGCCCACAAACTGTTCTGCCAAGACCTCGTCCGCAATCCAATCTAGGTCCCCGGCTCCAGGCTCGGACCGTTGAGATCCTTCGCGTAGCTCATTCGCCTTGGCTCGAACCTCGGCCTCAGTTGGTGCCCCTCGTCCCTGGCGCTCGCCCTCCAAAAGTCTCCTAGCGTACTCGTTGCCAAATTTGCGAAGACCTTCTTCACCATATTCCGACATAACTGCCATTCGTCCTTCAGCCTTATTAATTGCAGGGGACTTCATGATGGCATGCATGATCTCATGCTTAACCGTATCTCCGGATGCTCGCCTGTCGTCCATGTTGACCAAAAGCCTTGTCGTCCCAGACTTGTCAGGAATAGCCTTAACCACTCCGGCCGCGTTGATCCCGGCATTCTCGGACATCATAAACGAGTCTCGACCGTGGAATTCTACCTGGATGTCAGGTGCCATCATCTGGAGAGTCGCGGCGTCTAGGAATGGGCGATTATCTTTGCGGACATAGTCGGCAATCTTGTTTACGTCTAGCCCCAGGTCGGCCTGTCTTGCAAACAGCCTGTTCACGTCGCCCTGCTTGGCTATGGCTTTCTTGCCGGGGATCTCGGCCAGGCCCTTGATCGCTCCACCAACTGCTCCGAGCCCACCACCGATAACGGCTCCTCCACCAATGCCTTCCTCTTCTCCACCGGACGCTACATAGCCCAACCCTGCGCCGACGGCCGCAGACTTGACAGCGCCCTTGCCTGTCTCTAGGCCAAGCTCCGCGGCACCTTGCGTGATTGGAGACGATACGATCGAATTGTTCGCAGCCTTTCTCAGCCACTCAGGATTCTTCTGGTTCTTGGCAACGCGCTCCATGACGGTCATCCTGGATGGTCCCGTCAGGATCTCTTCCCCGGCTATGCGAGCAGCCTGTGCTCCACGCTCGACGACCTCTGCTCCGGCCCTTGCTCCGGCAATCTTGGCTCCGATTGGGAACGCGCCGGGAATGCCTATGGTTGCTGCCCCTGTGGTGATTGCTCCAACCGTCTTCGGCGCGCTAACTCCAGGCAATACTCTCTGGACGGTCTCGCCAATCTTCTCAACCCCAAGATCGATCGCTCCTCCTGTTGCCCGAGCCGCGGTCTCGATACCACCGGCAACTCTCGTCCCGGCCCTAAGTGCTCTGCCTCCGGCAGCTGTTGCCTTTGCTCCAGGCCCGACAAACGGAACTGCAAGCGTAGGGTCTAGGACCATGCTGGCTGCCTCCGCGGCCTTGGGTGCGAACGTTCCCTCTGGGAGTCCAATTATGCTTTTGCCTGTAGCCCTCTCGGCGTTAATCTTGTCGATCGCTTGCATCTGATAGTTCTGATCTATCGTCTTTTGGTTCAGGTACGACTTGTAGTCGTCCTGCAACCCAAGCGCCCCAGCCGCCATGTATGGAGCCTTTTCGATAAATTTAGAAGCACCGGCTGCCATCATCCCAACATCCATCGTCCCCCTGGCCCCGGCTTCTAGCAACGTAGCCGGAAGCGACGGTTCGCCGGGTCTTGGCTCGCGCATCGATGCCGTCTTGATTAGTTCCGGGATGCCTTCTGTGATTACAGGCTTAAAATATTCCGCAGCCCCAGCTGCACCTTCTGCAATTCTGCTGATCGCGCTAGGCTCGGTAGCCTTGAGAATTGAGAACTCTTCCGGGCTGGCTATGAATGTTGGATCGGATTCATCCTGAGATCTTAGGAACGACGAGGTCGATGCCTCGTCCATGACAGGCTTCGAGTCGACAAATGAAACTCCGCCACCGTAGGCTCCGTGAACTAACGACGCCTCCTCCTGAGTAAACTCAAAATCTGGATTGTCGCGGTACTGGCGCAGCAAGTAATTTGCTGCCTCCAGTGGGTCCTGAATGATTTCGTCGGCCATGACCGACTAGCGGTTTTGAATTACCTTGCGAGTGCGCGGATCGTATCCGCCGAATCCGGATGGACTCATCGGGCGTTGCATTGGTTGTTGCGGTGCCTGTTGCTGTTGCCCGGACTGTCCGGCTTGTTTGCCTTGTGATTGATCGTCTTGGTTCGACTTGGGCAACTCGACTGTTCTACCGGCAATGCTCTTATAGTCTTCAGCCCTTGCCTTGAGCCTTGTCCTCATGCTCTTGATCGCAGCGAGTGTTGTTGCTGTGGTAGGCCCTGTGACTGGATTATTAAAGCCAACGGATACAGGAGTTGTTCCCATCGGAATGGCGAACTTCCTAGCCGCCTCAACTTCACCCTCTCTTGCCACAGATCCGGGATCAAGAACTTTTGCCAAAGATACTGCGAATAGATAAGGAATTTGCTTCAGTGTTGCGGACCCCTCCGGGTCCATGCTTTCAAAATTTCCGTACTTTTTAACAGTATTCTCGAGCTCGTCTGCCATGCGGTATGCTTCACGGATATTTGACTCAAAGGCAAAATCTGCTTGCGTCAATTCCTTGCCTTTAGCGACTAGGGCTTTCTCGCCGGCATCGGCTACGCTCATCATGATTCTGCGCTTCTCAGGATCCGGCTCCATCATTGCCTTTTCCTTGTAATACTTAACCTTGTTGACCTGGCGATCCACATACGCATCGACAAGTTCCTCCGGAAGTCCGGCTGGGACTACGATGCTAGTTCCTGGCGCTGTCCTTGTCCCTGTGGTTTCGGCGAGTCTGTTCATCAGCGCAGCCTGTTCGACAGGGTCAGAGGACTGTATCAGCGCTTGACCAACTCGTCTTGCCTCCTGCTCTGGATAGAGTTTTTGCTTTAGCATTTCGACACGGAGTTGACGATCTTGGTCTTCTAGTGCCTGACGTTGCTCTTCTCTCCTGTAGTAGTCTTCTCTCCAGGGTAGTGTGATTAGCGGTCTTTGAACTTCTGCCATAATATTATTGCCTTAATTAATCAACTTTATCCGAAAAATCCCTTTGGCCCGGCTAGTCCGCCTATGCCACTAAGAATGTTGGCTCCAGCATTAAGATATTGCGGAGTGGAATTTGCCGCGTTCGTAGTCGCCTGGGCCTGAACGTAGGCACCGTAAGTCCTCGCCAGGTAATCGGCTTCGCTACCATAAAGAGCAGTAGCATTCTGGGCGCCCCTAAATCCTGCCATCGGATCGACGTACATGTATGGGATGTTTGCTGTCGTTCCTCCACCGAATGTTCCTGTTGTCGTTGTCCCGGCCCCTGCAACGAGTGCGGCAAGTCCTCCACTTTGTTCCGCAGCCCGGCGATTTGCCATATTGTACATGGTGGCTCCGGACGCGGTAAAGTCAGCAGCCGCACCAAGCCTATTGAGCGTTGCGGCCTCGCGGAATGCCTTATCTCTTCTGAGCGCGTCTGTCACGCTTTGACCGGAAGACAGGAAGCTGGACGCTGCTCCGAGCCTTTCCCGCATCCTGGCCTCACCAGCAAGCCCGGTCGTAACAGCCTCTTCAACGGCTGGGGCAACTCCAAATATGTTACCCCTGGCAGTCTGTGCTCCCCTGGCTGCTTGCTCGTACTGCCTACGCTCTTCGGCGTCGAGTTGAGATCCTAGCGCAACTTGTGCAGTAAGTTTGTCCTGAATGTCCCTGCGTAAAGCCTCTGTAGCCGGATCTGTCGTCTCGCCAATATCGGCCTTTGCCAGTTCAGCGTATCCCTTTGTAAGGTTGCCAATCATATCGGCAGTCGCTGGGTCGATCTGCCTTATTTCGTCCATCATTCTTTGCTCTGGAAGCAGGAGCGATTCTCGGAAAGTTTTCAGAACACCAGCACCCTCTTCCACTGTTGTTGGCTTGTAGTTATCAACTAGACCCTTTGTCGTTGCGACGTCTTCGTTGACAGAGTTTAGCTTGGACTGAAGATCAGCTATAAATTTGTTGTTAAGATCAATCCTCCTGTCGCCAGCCGGAAGATCTTTTCCGTACTGAGTCGCCTCGTCAATTTGACTCTTTAAATCAGAAGCTATAGAGTTTGCCTTTGTGTAGAGCTCGTCGTACTTTGCCTTTGTCCTAGAATTAATGTCATCCAAGATTTGCTGATCGGTGACATTGATGTTCAGCTTGCCAAGAAGTTTGCTTCCGCTTTCTTTTGTTGCTACGTCAAACTTTAAATTTGCAAGAGCATTGTCCAGCGCCTTCATGTCCTCTTCTGGAATTTTTCCAATTCCAGGAGAAAGGTCCTGAATGTTTACTCTTGTTACAAGCTCCGCAATTTGGGGGGCTCCCTGACTCGCCTCGGCAAGTAATCTTGTTAGTTTCTTTTCTTCTTCAAATGCAAGTCCTTTTTGTGATTGTTGCTGAGAACTATTATTTTTATACTTTGAAATTTGGGCTTTAGATTGAGCGACAATTTCTTTTTGCGCTTCTATTTGATTCAGTTTTGACTCAACGTCTCCAATTTTATCAATAATATCTATTGCATTTTTACTTAAATTCCCGGTCTTAAAATCTCTTACGAGCCTAGCCGCGTCCTTTAGCGTTTGCGCGTCGGTGGAATTAAGATTGTTTACCCCAACCTTCTGGGCCGCGCTCAACGCGGTTGTGTAGTAATTTAATGCCTGTAGTAAATTGTCTGGCTTTTTTTCTAGCTCAGATACTTTTGTAATTTTCGGTTGTTGAAATTGATATTCTTTATTTGCCTTTGCAATGTCGAACCCTTGAATTGTTATTTTTGGATAATCTGACTTCCCTGTTTTACTGTCATAAACCTTTGGCTTGGTTGTGTCTGCCACTGTTGTTGGTTTCGACTTATATTCAGCCGGATCTAGCTTATATACGTCCTTGATTAGGCTTTCTTCGGCCTTGGCTTTATTAAATACACCCTTTGCATTTACAGAGGACGAGAAGTCCGTCATCCCCATTGATTGCAATCTAGTTATGTCTGGAGCTGCCTTAGTCGCAGCAGCAATATTGTATCCAGATGCCTTAAAGATTTCTGGATCGATTTTTAGAGTGTCCTTAATGTAGGCCGCTCTTTGTTCTGCTGTTTGTGCTGGTGCTTTTGCTGCCATATTACGCTAACCCTGTTAAATAGTTTGCTTCTTTTGCTCCGGCAGATTTCTTTACCTCATAAGGAACAGAAGCCTCTGCTGGTTGCCCATAAAGGCGAGCATACTGAGTCGCGGCCTGAGCCCCTAGTCCGCGTTGTACCGCAAACGCGTTTGGATTTGTCTCATACTGTCTGCGCAATGCTTCGAGAGACCTTTGCGAACCATACTCACGCTCAACCTGGAGCCCTGTCTGTGCGGCTCGCTGCGCATCCAGCGCCGACATTTGGCGCTCAAGCTCACGCTGGCGAGGATTGTACTTTTCTCGGAGACGTTGTTCGAGTGCAGCTACGTCACCCTGATTCGCGATATATGTTTCAAGCGACGAACGGTAGTAAAGCTCATTTGCCCTGGCCGCGTTTACCGGGTCGGGCGGGGGTGGTGGTGCTGGAATTGATGGAGCGCCTCCCATTATAGTAGTGCCTTTCGCATAAATTTCATGTAATCGTAAACCTTTCTTTTCCCACCCCTATTAAAAACAATATTCTTCCTCGGGCCAAATCTGCTCCAGAGTATAGACAATAATGTCTTCATAGCCAAACGGCTATAAGGTGTACTACTACCATCTGTAGAGGTGACCGTCAAGTCTACAAATGCAGTGTTTCCATTCTGCCTATGTACATAATGTATAGGCTCCTCGCCTTCATGCAAGCACCTTGCAATTGCCACCCCGGAGATCTTGTCTCCGTCCTTGGCAATCCCAACCAGGTAGTTGTCCTGGTGCCACTTAAACCACTCCCTAAAGTTGGGCCATCTCGACTCTGGGACGCCGGAAAGTTCAATGTATTCAACCGCTGTCATATGTTGCTCTGGATTTCGATCGTGTCCGGGTTGGCCGCAATCGTGATCTGCCTAATAGAAAGTTTTCTGGACGGAGCCAGCATCTTGATTTTCATATTCCGCCACTTCTGGTACGACCGTAGACTGTCTGCCCGGAAGTTGTATGTTTGAGCCGAAAGGGTAGCTGGAAGCGTGAACGGTAGCGTCAATCCCCCGGGGGTAGACGTGTCAACCGATGTTCCAATTGTGACGTACTGGGAATCAGTCTCACGCTTCATCTGGATTGTGCAGTTTGTTGCTGTTGAGTAGTAGTACTCAATCTCGTAGTGTGACCCATACTTCCTCGATACCTTGTCGTCTAGGTCGTATGCCTTTGTCACAAGGTAGCTCTCATATGACGATCCATAGTCCTTGAAGTTGGTGTTGCCATCACCCTGGAGATCTGGGTCAAGGTAGTCGTACAGATGCCCGACTTGTCCTGTTGGGCTACCAATAGCTAATTTGATCCCAGTGGTCGTGTATCCAGAAGAAAAATTCGTTGTCACCATTCTGCTGGCACTGATGGACCATAGCCCCTCAAATGACCCGAAGACCGTGTTGTAGACGAGCACATAATTGCATGTTGTTGCAGAGTCAAGCGGGAGCGCCAGGTAGTATCTGTTATTGTGGAAAGCCGCGTTACTCTTCGAGATGAATCCTCTGTTGATTCTCGCAATAATGTCTTTTACTGGCTCGGACATTGGAACTCCGACCGTATAAAAGTCGTCTGCCATCGACCTTACTACGCTCCTTATCCCATCGCTCGACAGGAAGAACACGTCTTTAGTTGTAAAGATTGTGGTCCTTCCGGCCTGGCATCCAAGTTTGTCGTTAATCAACCTAACGCTCCATTCAGCAGCCGTTGCTTTTGTTGGGTCTGCTGTTACCAGGTAGATCTTGTTTGGCTTTAGCACAAGGATTTCAAAGTCAAAGAAAGGCTGAATTGCCACAATATCTTCTCCATCGTCGCCACCAACGATAATGCTGTTCGTCGATTTCCAGACTTCTGCATCAAGAAGATCTGATGCATACAGGGTGTTCCGATTGTCTCCTGTGCCAACCGCAAAAAGTCTGTTTGTGAACTGGCGGATAAGTCGAAGTCCGGCTGGGGCGATGCTTGATATGGTTGCTGTGGCTGTTGCCGTAAAGTGTCCTCCCCCGGCGGGTGGTGCAGCTATTGTAACTGATGGAGCAGATGTGTATCCAGATCCCGAGTTTAAAATTGTGACGTCAGATACGGTTCCGCTTGAAATCAATGCAACTGCAGTTGCGTTTGTTCCTCCACTTAAATTTGGAGCTCCAATTGTTACTGCCGCAGTCGACCCGGTATATCCTCGGCCTTGGGTTGAAACCGTAATTGTCGAAACCTTCGACCCCTGCCTGTACGAAGTTGTTCCGTCCGTGTAGTGAAGTTCGCTAGCTCCGTCCGTGTAGAAAATTTTGTTTTTGAATTGCGTAAAGTCTACGTCAACAGCCCCGCTTGTGACCGTACCGTTTGTCGTCGAAAAGCTGGTGGCACTTGTGCTTCTGTAGATCGTTCCGTTTGTCGCCAGAATAATGTGTTCGATGTTTGGAGTGTCAAGATAGTGCATGCCTTGAATTGATGATCCGCTGGAGACGTTGGAAGATATCTGCTCGATCCCTTGTCGCGTCTGGAGAATTCCAGACGGACTTATCGTCATATTGTAAAGATCGCTAGCCTGGTTATTTGCAATTAGACTTGGCGTGACGCCGGATACCTGGCCCCCATCAAAACTAAACGATCCGGATATGGCTAGAAGATCGTCTAGGTTGTCGTTGTAAAGTGGCATAGCACTAAACCGATATGTCTAATATGCTGAATTCTCCAAGGCTTGACGGAGTGATGACCTTAATTCCTCCGACCTGGCTCATTTCGTACTGAGCCATGGCAGACAGGTCGGCATTCGCTGTTGCCACCACAGCCTGAGCCTTTGCGTACTGCCTCTCCCTTTCCAGCGCGTCGGCGTGAGTCAGTGCCAGGACAACGTGCTGAACGTGTGGCAATCTGAGCTCGTCGGTAATTGCGTTGGACGCCGGAGGAAAGTCCACGACATAATTTGACCTGGTTAAGCACTGGTTCTTTTCGACCACCTTTAGAGGCGTCGTGCTCGACGTGTTCAATAGCGGATAAAGGTCAATCTGCGCTGTCCCAGACGTTCCGCGACCTGTGAAGTAGTACTGGGTTGGAGTTCCTGTCCTGTTGTCGTCCAGTAGGTCGGCGTCCTGGCTAATGATTGTCTGCAAATCTACTGCCAGCAGTTCGCTGTCACCATACGCAATAGAAAGAGGATTTTCGACCAATGACCCAAGCGTCACTGTCCTGGTAGATGTGGATACCGAGTACGTCGAGCTAGTCACACTTTCGCGCCATGGTGCAAAGTTCCAGACGCGCCGGTAGTTCAGCGATGCTGACTTCTGTAAGAACGTGAGAGTGTCAGAATCGGTCTTTCCAATCTTCTCTCCGGCAAACTGAGCGATCTCGGTTAGGGTCATTTACTCGACTTCTTAATTCAATACGCTCGGCCAAACGGATTTAATCTCTTCTGGCGTACTTCCAACAATTTCGATTAATGTCACATCACGCAAGGCTTGTTTTTTTGATGAAATCTCAGCTTGCCTAGTTATATCACCCATCTCAACTGCCTTCATAAATTCAATGTCGAGAGACGCAAGCAAGGGCTTGCGAGCCTCACGCCACTTGTCCTTCCAAATTGCTTTGGCTTTATCTGGATTGATAGTAATCATTCTGTGTACTCCCATGCGTTTCGGAAAGTTCTGTCAGAGGGTATTTCTGAAGCGTCAACTATCTTGAATGGTTCGCCTGATGGGACATCTTTTGCGGCACACTCTTCGATCGTATGCGTTAGTAGATATTCTGGGGTAGGTATTACAATGGAAACTCCACCATCCGAATTTTTGAATAAAATTACTTTTTTCATTTTTATATTTTAATTATCCAAGAAATATAACACTTGCATTTTTGCTGTCATTAAAGGCACCTCCAGTATCCTGCATGGCAATATTGCAAGATCCAAGCGACCGTCCTGTATCAAGATATTGATAGATTATAACTGGGGTAGTACCCGATACATCATCGCGGGGACCACCTCCCGATACAGTGTAATTTGCTGACGGCATCGCCGTAGTAAAATTTACGGTGAATCTACCCGCACTAGGACCGTCAGTAACGCTACTTACATTTCCGCTAGCAATAGGCGTACTACCACCAGTAAGAGTATCATACAATACCCACGCCCTAACTCCAAAAATAGGAGCAGAACCAGTTTGCGCTCCGCTTAGTTTGGGAGCAGTTATTGAGCCATCCGCAGGAGTGGTTGTGATTGTAGTCCAGCTTGGGGCGGCTGAAGCCCCTGCGCTTGTTAAAACCTGACCGTTGGTTCCGTAGTTAGCTCCGCCAATTCCGATTTGACCAGCGGAAGCAATGCGGAGACGTTCTGCTGAGTTTGTATTGAATCTTAAAGCATTTGCACCAGAACAATCAATTTGAGCTGTGTTGCTATTTGCAGTAGTTGCTGGATCTATTGATACCGTATTCCCACCAGCAGCAGTTGATGTTATTCCAAATGCTGCGCTTGCTCCAGAAACAGATAGTTGACGCGAAGGACTCGTAGTCCCAATCCCAACATTGCCACTCGAATCAATGCGGAGGCGTTCGGCTCCGTTTGTAAAGGCCGTGATAGGATTTGCGCCTGTTTTGGTTAATCGCATTTCAGTTCCAGATGAAAAAATTTGTCCCTGTGCTGTTCCAGATGAACACAAATCAATTAAGCCACCAGTAGTATTGCTTACTGCAAGTGTTGTATATCCACCGTAAGCCACAGGACCCACAGTACCAATCCCAACATTTCCACTCGCATCCTTATAAATCTGCCCACTACCAATGTTAATTACGTTGGTTGAGCCTGTGATTGCACCAAGGAATGTGGATGTGGTTGCGGAAAGGTTTGTGATCGTGCCGTTCGTGACAACTTCATTTGTTGAAGTGGTTGTTCCAGTAGTAAGGGTCGGAATCGTTCCAGTAGTAATCGTTGCTGCAGTGCTATTCAACGTGGCAATCGTTCCGCTTGTAACAATCTGCGCTGTCGAAGTTGTCGTCCCGGTCGTGAGGTTTTCAACCGTTCCCGACGTGCTGACAAGCGGGGCCTTCAAAAGATTGGCAACTGTCATCTTCTTCAGGTTGTTTGAGTCTGAAGCATCACCAATGAGAAGTGTATCGTTTACGCCCACGACGGTCTCAGTAGTCCTGTCCTGGATAAGGCCGGATGTTGGCGTGGCATTTGTAACCAACGCGCCTAGCTTTGCCGCTGTTACGTCGTTTGCGACTCCGTCTGTAAATGTTGTTCCGGCTGTTAGTGATGCCATTGTATTGTCTCCTAATTCCCTAAACGATTTTTAAGCATGTCCCAGGCTATTGAGCAGACCAGTCCAATGATCCCGGCTATGGCTAACGCCTTTGTCCGGAAGTGCTCCAAGGCAGATACTCTGTTTACCACATCTCCGTACTTTGACAAGGAGGTCTCGACCATGTTATACAACTGGACCTGGCGCTCTTCCATCCGGGCCAGTTTGATTTCTATGCTCCAGACCTGGTCCTCGCTCATGGCTTAGTTGTTCCCAGGTCGTGGGCAGCCCCCATATCCGAATAAACTGGCAGTGCATTATTATCCTGCTTGCGTGGCGAGCAGGAAGTGAAAGCAAGGCAGAGGATGGAGATGGCTAGGAAGTTCATCAAGCGGCGGTAAGTGTTATCATTACGGAGTCGTAAATGTTCCTGGCTTAACTCCGTTGTACTGAGTCCAGTTCGTTGTTGGGAATGATGTGTAAATTGTGCTTGGATTTGCGTTTGATTGAGTTGTTTCAAGTGTGAGACTGCCATCATCCCAATACCACGTTTCATAATACCAAACATTACCAGTTGTAAGACCTATGTTTATTCCGCTTCCGTATGGTTGTCCTGTTTCTTCATTGACTTGAGTATTATCAAAATAATACCATTTGTTTGATATAAACCCTGAAGTACCAGTTTGATTTCCAGTTGTTCCAGAATTTACTCCCATTTGTCCGTAAAACGATGATGTGACTGTTGCTGGGAATCCAATTCCTGAAGCCCCTCCACCAACCTTGCGGATGTTTTGCACTCCTAGTCCTAGAGATAGTCTTGGCATAAAATTACAATGCAATCACCCGCCAAGGACTTGAACCTTTGGCGGGATTGACTGCTAATAGGTAATTAGCCCTTGTAGGCAATCACACGTCCAGTTCCAGCGGTGAAGCTGTTAAACTGTCCGTAGATTATGTTTCCGGAACCGATCGTCACGCCCGTCAGTGTGCCATCGTAGTCTCCTGCAATAGCGCTGAAGGTCGTGTCGGCCAGCATTTGGATTGCCCAATATGCCTGTCCGGCGACGCCTGTGGTGCCAACGGTAAAACCGTTCCTAGCTCCAAAACGATCTAGATCGGCAGACATTAGCTGTAGACCGGGATCTTGTACGAAGTGCCGTTGAGACGAACCGTAATTCCCAGGGTCGCAGTACCAGAGACAAAAGTCCCAGTAGTTGCGGTCGTGATGAATTCCAGTGAGGTAGCTTCTGTTCCAGCATCAATCCGGACAGGCTTCCCTTTTGCTCTTAATTCGCGACGAATATATATATCACTCATAGATCTAATTTCCTGTGTTTTGCCCAAACTTGTTTGATTGTATCGGCTTTATGTCTTGGGCGGAACTTCGAGCCGAGTTTTTGTTCTAACGCTTGATAACCTTTTAGAATGTTGCGACCGTCCATGGCCGCTGGATGATATGCTGGTTCTGAACCACAGTTAACAAGTCTGAAGCTAGAGGGAAAGTTGCGTCGTTTTAGTTTACTTGGGACATTGTCCCTTTCATCTACTGGACGCTCGAGCGTAACGACGCCCCCGGTATCCCTGTCTTCGTACTCGTAAAGTGGCATCAGTCCATCATCTCCCCACCGTCCATCTTGACGGCTTCATTCCTAAGACGCTCGCCTTCGGTTTCAGCTTCTGGAGATTCTTTTTCAATCTCTCCTTCTGCCTCGCTCACGCGAACCATGGCAACGCCTTCTTTGATTTCAACAACTTCTCCGGTCAATTCTACCATATCACCGACTGCTGGTTCGGCCTGTTCGGTCTCTTGCGAGATGGTCAGATTTTCGATCGGAATGCTTACAGTGTTAGCCATTTTTGACCCCTTCTTTTTAGGCTCGGACCCGGGGAGGTTTTTGCCTCCCCGAGTCTTTGCCAAGGGCTCGATCATTAATACGACCGCGCCCATGTTAATTAGCTGACCTCAGAACGACTAAACACGATGCGGTAGAACGCGTTATTAAGCGAAACCGCAGTGTAGTACGTTTTGACAGCGATCGAGGTGACCAAATCCAGAGGGTCGGACTTGTCCGGACCTTCTGCAATTAGTACCTTGGGGCTGTAGGGCGAATCGCCAGTCAGGCTGGGTACGCCGAATGCCTGGTCACCGAGCACGATGTTCGCCAAGAATGGCGCTGTGCTGGCGTTATAGGACGCTGCCGCAGTGCCAGAGATTGCGCTGGCGGAAGCAGAACCGAACGACAGAATGTTGTGCGACAACAGAGTCTTCACTCCGTAGTACGTTCCAACTTCGCCTTTCAGCAAGCTGTCCACATTCGAGTAACGATGCGCCTGGATGTAGTCGTCATCGTTGAGGATCGAACGAGCAGTGCGAGGATCTGCAACCAGGATGTATCCACCCTTGATTGTAGGAGCCTTGTCAACCCGGAGCGACGTCACGGAATCGAGCAAGTCGAGTGCCGTGAAGGACGAGTTGGCTGCAGTCGCGGCGATGAATGCCGTAGAGTTGCTGTTCTGCGCGTAGCGAACAGAGGTCGACAACGTGCCAGTTCCGGAGGTAGTTCCGGTCGTGAGCACACGGTGCACCAATGTATCCGCGTGTAACGCGTGATCTTCTGCAAGCTGAGTCGTCGCTTGAGCCATGGAATCAAAAAGATTCGTGGCCTGAACGATGTCGGTCAATTTCACAAGGGAGGCAAATTGCTGTAGCGAAGCCTGGACAGTCGACAGTGTCAACTGACGTTCGTTCGATCCAGGGTTAGTGCCTTCCGACGTTACTTCAACGATCGAGCTAATGCTCGGGTTGTCGTAGCGGAAAAACCGAATCTGTTTGTTGCCATTCTTCCGAGGAAGAGCGGCTTTCATTCCGAATTGTTCCATCTGCAGGATGGGTAATTGACGTTGGAGCAACTCTTTCGAGAAGTACTCCTGGTAGGCCGCTGCGAGCGAGCCAGAGGTTACTAGTGCCATATAATTTTATCTCCTATGTCTAAACCTTAGTTAGCTTCGTCAAATTCTACTGCCATTCGGCGAAGTTCGGCACCTTGTTCAGCTACGGATAAATCCCTAAACTGTTTCTTCGGCGCCGGTGTTGACGGTGAACCAACTCCAGGTTGTAAACGTTTTTTAAACTCCGCATTTTCTTTGCGGAGCTTTTCGACTTCATCTGCTAGTCCAGTTGAGTTATCCGTCTTCAAGGCAAGCTGTGCGATCTCTACCGCGTCGACGATTCCATCGGCGTACTGGCGAAGAACTGCCTTCGTCTTTAGCAACTCCGAAACTTTCTTATGCAATGGAGATTCCGCGTCCTTCAGTTCTGGATGCCTGTCTGCCATTTTGGAGAGATTGTCGTTCCAGGCTTTCTCTCCGTGCTCTCTGACCTTCTGTTCGTGTTGCTTTAGTTCGTATCGCTCGACTTCTGTCGCCTTCTTTTCGGCTTGCTCGGCAAGGTCTTCTCGGCCCTCTTCTCGAAACTGCTTCGCAGCGTTCCGGTAGTCGGTCGCATCAAACTTGCCTGTCGGTCTCTCTTGGTCGGCCTTCCGTGCCTGTTCACGCTCGCGCAGGAATTCCTGGCGCTCGTTTTCCAAGCGTTCCTTTTCAGCCTTAGCTTCCGCCTTTGCTTGCTGAATGGCTTCCCATTCTTTCTGCTGGCGATTCTTTAGCTTCTCGTACTTGCTCGGCTCCTTGGCGGATGACTCAACCGGACTCTCAGACTCTGTCGTTGTTAAAGAACTATCACCTTTTTTGTCCCCGACTTTGGCCGAGGAAGGCGAATTTTCTGTTGCGGGTTCTGTTGTCGACGTGGGGTTCGACTCGGTCTTCTCCACTGGTTCCGACGTTGGCTCCGCTTCCGTTTTCGCTTCCACTCTGTCTGGAGGGATAATCCCATCCTCGATCATGGCCGCTCTTCGTAACGATTCCTCAGTCAGTTCTATTCCATCACCCATGCTAACCCCTTTACTCCAGCCCCGGAATGGTTAACGATCCCGGGCGGGATTGTGACTAGTCTATGTACTCCGCGGGTAACCTCTAGTCGTCTGCCCCTCCCGCGGGATGAGTGGCATCAATTCCAAGGGAATCGATAACAGCCACTGCAGATCGGAAGCCTATTGCAAATCCACATGCTGTCAAGCTACCTTTTTGAACAGCGCTAGAATCTTGTCTAATAGTCATGTTTCTGAGCACCGCGGCGAACCGTACCCCATGCTCTGACCTCATAAAACTGCCAAGCGCCCTGGCGTCGTCCCCGGTCCATTCCGGCTCGTCGACCCACTTGGTAAAGCGTATAAAGTTTAATATTGCTCTTAGTTTTGTCATATGATTATCCCCCATGAACTATCTGTAAATATCCTTGCAGTAACTCCCGCAAACCTTTGCTTGAGAGCATCATGCACACTTTCTATGTTTATGTCGTGACCAGCAAGAATTCCTCCTGGCCTAACCTTTGGCTTCCAGGCGTCGATATCCGCCACTAGCGCCTCGACCCGGTGATCCCCATCTAGGTACACAAGGTCAACCGACGCGTCTTCAAACTGTTTTGATGCGTCGACACTTTTCATCTTGATGTGCGTGATGTTCGGAAAGTCCGAAATATTCTCAAAATATTTTTTTTCAACCTCTTCCATGTTTGCACTCGAAGCATGGTCGTTTGGATCGTATCCATTCAGCCATGGGTCAATAGTAGTAACGTCGTTGAAATATTGCGCCATGAGTATGGCATTTTCTCCGGAGAATGTCCCGACCTCGACCGCGTTCTTTTTTAATCCGACTTCGTTGGCCCAACTGTATAGCAACCTAAGAGCATTCAACTGCTCCTCTGGCCTCATTATTTCAATCACACCATCGGTTGTGCCATCTCGGGAGGAACTTGTCCAGCCATTTCTGGAGGAGGCAACTGACCCTGGGCCCCCATTAGTTGCTCCTGCTGTCTCATCTTTGCCTTGTCCATTTTCTTGAGCTCGGCAGTAATCGCCCTGGCAGTGTTCGGATCGATCTGTTCCAGCGCCTGTAAGTGCTGGTTCAAGTGCTGACCAATCGCCTGGGCTGTTGCCTGGTCGATCTGTCGGAATCCTTTTTCTGAAGCCTGTTGGAAGTCGAAGATCACTTCCAGGTGAGCCTTGTGATCGTCGGTAGGCTTGATGGAAATCGGGAACGCGGTCGTCATCATCGCGGCGAGTTCCTTCGCCTGTTCTTCCCTCTGCTCCTGCTGGTTCATCATTGGGTCTTGGACTAGGCGACGTACTAAACTTGGGTCATCGAGCTCGAGCACAGACTTGACCAACTCAGCCTGGTTGATGAATGGAGACTGACCGAGGAGTTGCATCCGAGCCACTGCCTTTTGCAATTGGAACTGGCGAGTCTGGAAATCGTACCCGCCCTTGGGCATGATCGAATACTGTTCGTGCAGTGCCTCCGGGGGAACGGTGCCGGTATCTTCAGCGTAGCGGAAGTTGAGGTCCTTCTTGTCGTACTGCAGATAGATCGACCAGCACTGACGGAATAGGCGACCTAGCGACATTCGGAAAAGGCGATTTCGTAAATCGGCACCCGCGGACCCGGTGTTCACCAACGCTTGAATTTCAGTTGCTGTTTTTCTGGAGCTACCGGGCTCCGAGGGATTGTTGCCGACTCCGAAATCAATTGTTCCAACTCTCTGCTCTGCCTCCGCGCGTTCGTCGTACATAACGCGCATGAAGTCCATCGGAGGAGTCGTCATCTGAACAGGCTTAATGCCCTGTGGCAGAATCTGCCCAGGTTGCATTTTAAGATTTGCCATGTTCAGCGAAATTGGATTGTCGGCTTGGAACAGCGGACGGTTTGCCAGTTCCAAGAAGTCGAGCATGGAGTTCTTCAGCTTCGCCAGGGTCATCTCGTTTGCAGCCAGGATCTCGGCGACCCCGCGGGACGAATAGAATCCTCCGTTGGTCAACTCATAGCTAAATTCTGTGAATGGGCACTGACCATGCTTGTAGGGCAAAACGAAGTCTTCCCGAACAGGCTCCATAGTCGCTAGGGGCGAGTAGGTGTTTACATTCCACTCGTCGTCCTCGTTGCGAGTGTAGATCTCCCAAAGGATGATCCGGTCCGGGCGAGAATCGTAGGTGATACCTTCACGCTGATAAACTGCCTGTTCTTTTTCGGTATTGATGCCTTCAAACTTGGTGCCTCGACCGGCAATCCTCTTGATGAAATCTTCGTCCTGGTTATAGGCCGCTACGCGTTTGTACTGGTCAAGCGACAAGACCATGACATGGCAGAGGTAGTCGGCGTCGTCCAGGGCGACAGTCTGGTCCGGAACAATGAACCTGGTCGGATCGATCGCCTGGAAAATAATCTCCTTCTTGCCCTCGTCCCAAATTGACTTGAGCACAGAACGACCGAACAAAAGCATGTCGTCGATTAGTCTGACGATCTCAAATTGGAATGCAGTACGCTCCCGGATCTTGTAGTCAAAGTAGCGTTCTGCCGTGACGGTGAGTGGGGCCAACTGCTGACGCATAGGAACGAACCCGGCTACAACGTCGTTGCCTAGGGCTGAGTTAACATAGTTGGGTTTGAGCCTTTCGATAATACGATCAATCAGTGCGACGTGCATGTCTGCCGCGGTAGGCCATGGCTTAACCTTGCGACGCATTCCAAACGTTCGCATCTCATAGAACTGCCTTTGCCTGGCGTCCCATGTTGCACGATTCTTCAGATCCCGGAGGATCCGCGTGTGGATTTCGCTATTGATTGGTTCCATTGTTCCTTGTCCTAATTTCGTATTCTAAATCGTTTATCGTGTGTACCGCGTCGTGTGCCCAGGATTGAACATTCGGTGTTGACCTTGTGACCTCGTCAAACCTTGGGTCGTTGATCAGTCTGTCCGCGTTCCCCGACGTCCTCACCACCGGACTTACGGTCGCGCAGCCACCAAGCACTGCCACCGAAAGAAGCATCGATACGACCGCGAACGTCAGACCACTCTTTCTTTGCAGCAGACTCATTGCGCTCACGTTCCCCGGGGAACAATCCGACAATTGCCTTGAGCAATTCGATGAGCGCGCCGATCCACGAAAACACAAAATCTTATTTGGCGTCGGCGGCCTTGATCAGTCCGATCCCGGCGATGATCGCGGCGATGAGTGTTCCGAGCTCAGGCACTTTGCCTGTCTTCAAAAATTCTACCGCGGCTCCAGCCACAGCTACTACGATTGACAAAACTCCAGTTGCAGTTGTTTTCCAGTTCATATTTTATTCCCCCTTTATCCCCCGGCGTCCCATCCAGACATTTCAGTGTCCGCGGACGCCTGTTTCATTAGTTCGATCAAAGATGGACGCGTGTACGCCATTGTCAAGTCGTAGGCAAGTCCACAATTGTCGCATGCCATTGCAACAGCGTCGGCCCTGTCAGGCGAGGCGACGCCCCTCGACCGCATAGCGTCTTTTGATTCCAGCCCCAGCTTTCCCCTGGACGTGGCCTGAGCTCTCCTGGTCACAAGCTGGCTTTTAAGAACGTCGTCCTCTGGCAGGATAATGTCGCAAGTGTCGATCTTCCGGGCAAGCCTGTGCCACATTTCGGAACCCTTGTTCTGGTACGCGTCGTTGTCCCTGGCGTTGCCACCGAAGTTAATTCGATTGACCTCCCACCCAGCTTCGGCCAGGGCATCGCACATAGGCAGACCAAGTCCGCCGGCGTCGGCGAATACTTGTTCCGGCCTGATCCCGGCCTTCTTTAGCTCCATGATGATCCGGCCAACCGTAGCCATTGTGTCCCTTTCGCGCCATGAGATCAGTGGGAGGATTCTGTTCCCCTCCCGGATCGCGATCACGTTCTCGTCGCCACCCGCGGAGAAGTCGATCCCAGCCGCCCGATCATTGCCGTTCTGGATCGGGGGGTTGTCTATGCAGTTGTCGTAGCTAGCAAGGCTCACGACTAGGCGCTCCTCGCCCAGGTCCATGAATTCTGCCTTTAGCATGGACTGAGTGAAGGGTGAGTTGACCCCATATCGTTGCTGGATCTCCTGTATGTACAAAGGGCTAATGTGCGGACAGTCCCAGGCAGTTGCCCGGGTTTTTTTCCACAGATCTGCCTCTTTCGTGAAACATCGGTAGAACTGACCCACCGGGGCCCCAGGCGAACTGGCTACCAGAAGGCGGGTTGGTTGGCATCGAAACACTGAAACGTAGATCGGGTCCTGGACGGTCTTGGCCTCGTCGACAACGTACATGAGGGGAGCGGTTTCATGGTTCGCAGCGTGAAAACCCTCCGCCCGGCCAGCAGACTCGTTGTCATTACCTGCTGTAAACCCTAAAATTCGGCTTATACGCCCCGAGGCATGCTTGAAGCGGATTTCCCCACTGGTGACCTCAACCATGTCCCCAAAGGGCCTTAAAAGGGCCTTAATCGCCGGCCAGAGCACGGATTCGACCTGGCGATATACCGACGCGGTAACGACGCTCAAAGACTCCTCAAAGCATACCATGTGCCAGACCAGGGCCGGGGCGATTACGTTCGACGTCTTGCCGGAACCGTTGGCAGCTACTAGCGCCACCCGGCTGTAGATCGGGGCCAGGTTATTCATGACCTCCTTTTGCCAGGGGTACAGCTTTAGCCTGAGCACACCTTCCGCAAATCCTGCCGGGGTAGCCTGTTCGTCAACCTTGGATGCCGGGCCAGGTTTTGATGACCCCTTTTTATTTTTAGCCGAATTTCTGAGGGGGGTCGCGCGCGCGCGCGCGCGTGTGGGGGCCCCCCCGGGGGGGGTGTCGTGGGGAGGGGGTGTGGTCTCGACGATCGTCTCCATATTTTTATTGACTCCTGGCCCCCAGGAAATATGATTGAGTTATTGCCTGTTTCATTTGTCGCACAATGAGTCTTGTGTTGAATTGCCCTCGGAAACAGGTTTCGACTGTGCCTTTCCTGCATACTTAATTTTGTTCGCGTTGACCAACAGCGCAGCGTCGGCCGCGGTGAAATGCACGTTCGCCAACGCTCCTCCGACCTGGACCCGGGACTGTTGCCCGAAGTGCTCCTGGGCCCTGCGCTCGATGCGCCAGGCGGCCGCTTGCCAAGTCCCCTTTTCTGCCGCTCTGTCAATGACTTCCAATGCGCGGGTTATGTGGAGCGACTCTGCTTTTTTTAAGCGTTCCACGATGTGGGGGTTGGCGGTTAGATATCTTGATAGCGTGGACTTTGCGATACCTAATAGGTCCGCAATCATCGCATATGGGAATCCTTTGCTGAGTGCTGTCTCGACAATCACGAGATGCTCGTCGGTAATCTTTGGGAATCCTTTGACGCCAATGACGACGTCCGGAATGTAGTTAGGAACTTCATTCATGAGTCTGCGCTCTTTGTCCAGGCGCTTCTCATCCACCTTCTCGATCTTCTTCTCGGGATAGCGCAGCTTCATCCTGCGCTTCTTTTGCCTCGGCACTACAGCCGGGACCGGACTAGAGACTTGTTCCGCGGGACTCGTAGTAACTGGCAATTCGCTGGAGTTTCCAGATGCATTCATTGACTAGTGTCTCCCCAACTTCGTCACTGCACTTCCTGTTGCAATTGGTAAGCAACTTCCAGAACGATGAGCATGCTGATTTGAGCTTAACGTTCTCCGCGATGATCGATTTGATTTTAGCTTCGTCTGCCACATGCAACCCTCCCGGTAGTTAGAAAACCCCGCGCCCGGGAACCACTTTCACCCCTCCCGGGTCGCAACCAATTCCCCAACCAAC
>Ga0209298_10000592_pt1 | contig 24327 bp, 33 predicted proteins | sample S_140806_EF_Meta_FD_187325 | JGI IMG/M metagenome (GOLD analysis project Ga0209298, IMG submission 187325) | Freshwater microbial communities from Lake Simoncouche, Canada to study carbon cycling - S_140806_EF_MetaG (SPAdes) (version 2) | ecosystem: Environmental > Aquatic > Freshwater > Lake ...
GTAAGAACGCCAAAAAAAGAACTAGGTTGTTTTAGTGTCATGAGTTTCAAAAGCAATTTTCCAAAGGTCATATGTTGGGTTTGATGCCCATTCGATCGGCGACGGGAGACGAGTGTCTCCGTATGACGCACGATCTGTAGTGACATCATACGGCTTCAATTGTAAACCAGTAACGACTGCTTTGCCTCCAATTAATCGAGGATCTACCTTCTCAATCTTTAGGACATTCTGTGCTGTTTCTTTTAAGCGATCTACAAATCTTTGTTTAGCGGCATGTTTGTATCCATTTGATTTACAGAAGTTAACGTAGCTTGCGTACAGCTCAACATATGCGTTTTTAACATACAAACCACGTTCGCTTTCATCTGTAGAAGGTCGGAAAGCACCTCCTCCGATACTTGTAGTCGAATTAGGCGCATACAAACAACAGTCCGAAAGCCACGCGCAAATTGGATTATTAAATACCAGAGCTTCGATATCCGTAGCATTCAGCGTGGGGCAATGCTTAACCGGATTGCTCAGCACATCGCGCATTTGATCTCGCGTCATTGATAAAGCCCAGCTCACAATCCCCGATAATTCTGGAGCTAGTTCACCTTCTATGCGATCTTCATACACATTTATAAGATTCTTACGTTGAGAAGGAGGGACAACTTTATCCATGACAATCGTCAAACGACGACGCTCCAATCCGCTACTAATATCGGAGGACGATATATGTTCGTTAGAAGCAATACAAACCAACAACTCCGGTTTAAAGTTAATCGTCTGTGTCCCATACTTTCGCTCCGCCCGCAAAGTGTCAGAGGAGGAAGTAAGTTTTTTTAACGTGTCTAAACGTTTTGAGAAAGAAGCCTCGTCTGTCAAAAGCAGTAACCGCTTGCCGATGAGGTTGTGCGTCTCGAACCGATTGGTTTCAATTGTTTCTAAATCGCTCGTATGCGTCCCACCAAATCCAGCAAGGGCAATAAGAATTTGCTGCAGCGTGGATTTACCTGTACCGCCCGGACCAATTAAGTGAAGAAATTTTTCTCCTGTGACATAACCTGTTACCAACGCACGTAGAAATGCTTGGATAATAACTACCTTTTCTGTTCCTACAGCATGTTCTAGCCAAGTAATAAACTTAGGGCACATAGCTTTTTTGTCGTAGTCATAACCTAGCTTTGTTCGTAAGAACAAATCCTTATGGTTACCAGCGTTAAATTGTTGTGTGTCCGGATCTAAAATACCATTCTTAAATGGTATAAAACGGCGACCTTTGTTCCATATGGATGTACGTCCACCATCAATCGAACGTAACATTTTAGCTTTTAGTATTTGATAAACGGAAGCCACGGTAGCTGAGTTGTATTTCGGTAGAACACCAGCTACAACAAAAGTGTCTAGGGTTTTTACAATCCTACGTTTAATGTGCTGATCGTCTTGGAGATACCAAATACCTTGGTCGTCGTCGTAAGTAAAGAACTCGTCTAAGGTCGAGTCGAATAAAAAGCGATCGCCATAGTTGTTAACAATAACATCGGCAATGTCGTTCTCCGAAAACTGCCTGTTGTTTTGTTGCAAGTTTATTAGCTGGGCCGGTGTTGCTGGTGTGGTAGCCATTGAATCGATTGAGTGTGAAGGTGTTGATGTTGATGTTGTTTGGAAAGAATCTTCCGAAAAAATGTCAAAAGCCAATATTGAATTTACTGGTTTTGCTTTTTTGCTTTTGATGTCTGATTTAACTTGATCTGGGCACAAGGTCTCAAAGAGATTCTTATAGTGAGACTTTAACTTTTTCCACGGGGATAATTCTCCGTTCTCTACAGCTAGCGAAATAGCTGGCTTCAAAGAAGAAGCATCAGTGATGCTGTTTAAGATCCGGTTAAATTTGCCATCAAGCTCAGGTGCGTAGTCATACAGAGCATAGAACGCACGGTGTGCTATGTCAAGTGGTTTTTCTCGTGTTGGGACTTGCGAGTCTCGTAACCAGTTGCTCCACCCTATGATTTCTTTGAGAACCATAGCCATGGCAAACGATCTGTCCTCGACTTGATTGCCTTCGAGTATCTCCTTAACCGAGTTACTAACCAGTTTGCTGATCTCTACCCCTTCGTCGGCATATTCAACATTTAACGCTTCTAATGGATCTGATTCTGTAGATTCTTCTTTAGGGATTCGTGTGTAAGCAATATAAGCTTCGTCAATTTTTACCGCTGGTATGAATTTTTCTGTAACACATATAAGATCTTCTCCTTGTTTTGAACCGTAAAAAAGATTTACCGTTAATGTCGCTCTACGATCTGAGCCCGGAATCTGTTGGGAAATCTGCCTTGTAAACCATTGAAAAAAATCTGGGTCTAATATCGGTTTTTCTAAACCAAATACCAATCTAAATCGAGGCCAATCTACCGTGGAGCTAGGCGAGTAATAAGCGGATGATAGATAGTTTTTACAAAGATCTAATTCGAGTGCTTGATCAGGAGTTAACTCTTGCTTCTGTATTTTTTCACCTTCTTCTGTTTTTCCGTCTAGTTGATTATCTATATCAATAATAATCAAGCCTGCTTGAATACATCCAGTCTTATCCTTAATGCGCTTGCCATCTACTAAATGCCACGCACAAAGACCTTCGCCTTCTTTTACTTGTTCTGATATAAAAGTAATGCTTTCGGTAACAGGAATCCAATTCTCATTGAATGACTTAAAATTACCACCTGCACTTATTTTCCCTGTTTTAGGGTTTACATATTTTTTAACTTCAGAATTTAACGAACAGACAAATTGCATGGGCTAGCTCCGTCTTACTATTTTGGCACGATGTCCCGTATTAGACCACGGTTAGACTCGAAAGCTCGGGTTAAACTTTCGAGTAAAATTTCTTTAAAACTTCCATCCACTGTTTCTTGTCTATATCTAATTCGTTAGCACCAAAAGTAAAAATTTGAACTGAATACTCGGGAACAGGAGTAGACACAATTATTCGAGTTTTGTCGATTTTAACTCCTAGACAATGCTCTGCAGCAATAGAGTATGCAGCTAGCTGTAACTTTGTCTTTTTTAATTTAAAAACACCACTAACTAAAGCCTTACGAGTTTTCTCGTCTAAGTCCATAGTGGGTTTTGGAAATCTATAACTATAAGGACCTGCGGAAGTTTTAAAGTCTGCGAGTATACATTCCCCGTTTTGATCTTTATAAATTATGTCGGGACAACCGGCATAACCATGGCCTGTAGTATTGTCGTAATAATGAATTCTGCCAATACCGTCGTCCCCCACATATTTTGACCACTGTGGCTGATTATATGGCTTTTCAGACCACAGCACCTTACTGTTTTCTAAAAGCTCATCTAATTTTTCTGGAAGATCTTGCCAAAAAGGAAGTAAATCCTGAGGCGGTTTGACAATTAGACCTCGGATATAGTTTTCGACTGCACCGTGTACCCACGAACCTCTTGCCGCCGCTGCATCTGCTACACCCGGATTTAATACATTCCAGTGAGCTAATTTCCGTTGAGTATCTTCCGTTTGTGTAGCGGATAAGACACTAGTTACTGAAGGTAGTGGTCTATGTACTCCATCACAAACGTAATGACGTAAACCATCAATTGTTAAACGAGTTTGGGACACAAGTTTGTGTCGAATTACCTAAACTCTAGCGTATCCTAATTAAAACGCATTAACAGGACACCTGTTCGCATTAAAATCCTGTGGATCATCACCTTCATCTTCGTCCTCTTCATCTTCCTCGTCTTCGTCTACACCATTAATAAAAAATTCTGATTTTTGATAATCAAATTCTTTAGACCGGGTATTTAAATCTTCGTTTAAACAGATACCCGCCATAAAACTTTCTACGACAATATCACCACACTCTTCTGCTGATCTGACGCTACCGTCTGGACCAACGCACTCTTGCAGAAGTTGGTTCGAAACGGTTAGCGCACAGAGCTTATCTAGTTTTTCGTTTAGCTTTGTCAGGTTGTCTACAACAGCCTTTTGAAAAAGCTCGAATTTTCTGCTACGTGATGTCATGTTGGAAGTTCCGGAAGGGCTCCGATGTTTTCCCAATTTACTGCGTAACTGATCATCGTGCCATCCATCCACTTGTCCGGTTTTTGGAAAACAAACCAACAAGCTGTTACAGAGTCTTTAGTCGAACCTACAGCTCGAAATTTTGGCCGTGGCGACAAAACAACCATGTTCGATAATTTATTCTTTAGAAGGAATGTTCTTCGTTTAAACACCGGTTCTAAGAAAGATAACCTATCTAAAAGAGCAATGCCATTAGTCGCTATTGACATTCCGTATTCCATTATGTATTCACTGTAGTCTTTTAAACCCATGGTTGAGCAGACGACCCAATCGTATTTTTTTTCTCGCATGGACACCCACCAGATAGGATCTAATAAGTTATTCGGGTCTTCATTTGTTGTGACTGTATATTTATGTTTTTGAAGTTGTGTGCTTAAAACGTGTTGCGGATCGTAAGGAACTAAGATGTTTCCCGATATAAACGTGTGCTTAATCAGCGTATGGGTCACCCCATCTGGAACTACATAAAAGTCGGTCATGAGGATCATGTGGAGATTCATAGTGTACTGACAGGAAGGTTGCCTGTCTACTGAAGAGTGAGTATAGTCGTCATATTCCAGGTTTATTAAATGTTAAATCTTGAGTGGCTCGATACAGAACAGAATTTTTTACACCAGCGAGTTCTTAGGGATGCTAGGAAGTTGGACAAAGAACAACTTATAGAGGTTTTTGAAATGGTACATAGACAGCATTTGTTACATAAACGTTTATTCTCGGCTTTATCTTCTTGGTGTGTTCGCTCTGGCGTAACGCTTCCTCCGTTAACGGAACTTTTAACTCCACGTGAAGTTGACCATCCGTTAAAACGAAACTCTACTAAATGTTCTTCCAGCTCAAGCGATGAATAATTCTATATATTTGAGTTTTGCTCATACCGTATTTGATGCTCAATTCTTTTTGAGTCTTGCCTTCTCTATATAATCTTCTCATATCTCTAACATTGGTATCTGTCAATATTGCCCCTGGGTTACATGAACCTTGTCTGTTTCTGTTTTCTTTTTTATAAGGGTTTATTAATTTATGACCATCTTTTATTAACAGAATCTCTTCTGTTGAAAATTTCAAGCCGCACGTGGGACAAAAGCGACGCCTGGTTTTTCCGTTTTTTTTCTGACGGACCGTTAAAACGTTAGTGACAACGCTGTTGCAGTCTGGGTTTGGGCAAAACATTATAAAAATTAAAAATAAAAAGCGCCGGGAGTACCGACGCTCGATTGGCTTCACTTGTTTACTGTACTCTAAAAGTCAACTCCTAGAGCTTTGGCCTGTTCTTCTGTAAGCTCAACAGCTTTTTTTCGTTTCGGCTGCGGGGGTTCGGGTTTAACTACGATTACATCCTCTGCTGCTGGAGCAGCAACAGGAGCAAACATACGAGCCATTCCTGTTCCCTCTAAAGCTTGCGGCCTTGCAGCGGCAAACTGAGCTTTAATTTCAGAATGATCTGAGCCAAGGGGCAGCTCTACCAAGTCCGAACCAGGGATGTGAGATTTCAAGCAATGCACTACAGATTCAGTTCCCGTCGAATCGAGCCACGCGATAACGTCCTCGACCAATTTTTCTTCAAGCTCATTTTGAGCCGGACGGTCTTTAAACTCCAAGGCATTAAAATTAATCTTGGCACCGTCTGCTCCCGTTACAGGATCCCGTTCGTTAAAAGAACGAGTCACAAACTTACTAGACGTGATAACTGAAGCGCAGTTAATCCTGTTGTTGTACAGGGTTTGAAAATAAGAGATAAAATTCTTTTGACTGGACTTACCTGAGATCATCGCGGTAGTTACACAGCGTGGCGGCAAAAGCCGGTGCTTCGGAGTTACACCGATAAAAGCAATACGCATGAACTCTTCTTGGTTCCGCATTCCAAGATTTCCAAAATAAGGGGTAAACCCTAAAAGGATAAATTCAATTGGAATGCCGTTATCGTTTGCATCGATAATTGCAGAGTCAGAGTCTACATCAGATTTCCAACGGCGAGCTTGAAGATCAATTCGTAGTGTGTGGGGAGGAACGTTGGCGAGAATTTCGTCTTCGGAAAATTTACCGGCAATAAAAACCATGATTAAATACCTGAATTAAAGGGAAAAATCGATTGAACCAATAGCCGCCGCAGCAATTTTACCTTTTTCAGGATCCACTGCTTTTTTAGGGGCGGACTTCGATGACTTGGGAAGATAAAGAATCTTATCCAAGGTGTAATTTAAGTAATTTTTATCATCTTTTTCGCTAGTAGAGACTTTACCGACCGCAATTGTCGGTGTGCCTGGTGCTAAATCTGATAGTTGTTTTGATAATTCAGCCCATGCTGTCAATTTAAACCAACACGTTTCGGCGTTATCCGCTTGCCAAGCAAGGGAACGATTCGTGACGGTGGTGTCTGAGAGCTCAACCTCATCGGCTTTTGGACCCAGACCACCCGCAGCAATAAACAAGTTGATTGCCAGCAGGTCATCGAAGTTATCTTTTGAGATAACTAGCATTGGTTGCATTTGAAGCACACCATCAACCGCGGCTCGTGTAGGACCAATAGCTAAAACAGAATCGTTTTTGCTTAATTGTTGTAGTAGTTTACCTACATAGTGATTTTTGTCCTGGATTAATTGGACCTTTGTTGAAACTCTTTTGTCGTTTGACGGGAGAGCATCAGCTAAGACGTTAATAACGCCTTCGTTATCCTGCGCGGTGTCTGTTATTTTCAGACCCAACAGAAAAATGTTCATGCTTTAGTTTCCGATAAATGGTTGAGCGATGCACCTTTAGTGCCTTGGCTGCTTGACTTACGCCAGAACCTTGGCTTATGAATGCTAGTAGCATATTGGTATCTCCGCCAGTTAATTTCGAGTTTTTTCCGGTTCTGTAAGAAAAATGATATGGATTTATACACGACTTACAGTTGCAACTAGGCCGAGCTATAGCACCTTCACGAGGAATATCTAAATATTTCAAAATTAAATTTCTGACATAATAACGTTGTTTAAAAACATATAAGCAAGGAACATTATTGCTAAAGTTTTCACCCCAAGGCTCACATGTTTTGTAATCAAACAAGTTTAATGCTAATTTTTTAAATAGTGTAGAAAGTGGAGTTTCTTTACAGATCTTATAATGTAAGTTAAACGAACTTGCGTCTAAAGCACGACAAATATCCTCAGCTTGAGCCACCGCGTGGTTATTATTATTAGCTTCTATATAAAGGTCGATTGTTTTATTTTTTTTTAATATTTTAAGCTGGTATTTTTTTTCATTATTTGAGGACATTGAGTTTACCTACGGCATCCATGTAATTTTGTATATTTTTTTGTGAAGGAGTGTAAAAAGCTATATTTTCTGGCATATAACCCAGATTTGCTAAAGTTTCAATTTCCTCTTTGTCTTTAGTTAGTAAATGTTTTCCGCTTTGCGGGTTATAAAAACGTTGAATAGGAACGGCCCCTTCTGTCTCTTTGGTGTACGCCTCACCAACTACTCCTTCCAAAGAATAACCTCCTCTAATTGCAGATTCTTTTTCTTCTTCACTTATTGTGTATAAATGGTTTCTACCTGTAGGACTATACAAACGGTATACGTCAGCTGCTTCCTTAACTAAATTAGAATCTGAAAACAAATCAAATCCGCTTTCCTCATTTTCTTTTGTAAAACCTGTTAAATCTTCTTTGCTTGGATCTGCCGTAAAGAAGTGACTTGCACTCGTCGGGTTATAGTAACGCTCCATTCTTATCAACTGAGGGAGCGAAGGAGTTTTCTCTTCTGGCAACACATCTGTTTCATCTGTTACTTCTGGTTTATAATTGCCGAAGGATGTTGGTTGACCGTTTGCATTATCTGAATCCTTTGTTTTATCCTGTGTGGCAGCTAAAGATGGTAAATTTGCGTCATTAGTGAAGCTAGGAATGTTTCCTGTGTTAGGGCTTATAGCCTTAAAAATAGGAAGATCTGCATAATCTATATTTGGATTAACGCGAGCTGATGCAGGTGATGAAAAAGTTGGTGTTGTTGAAGTTGGTGTTGTTGAAGTTGGTGTCGTTGAAGTTGGTGTTGTTGAAGTTGGTGTCGTTGAAGTTGGTGTTGTTGAAGTTGGTGTTGTTGAAGTTGGTGTTGTTGAAGTTGGTGTTGTTGAAGTTGGTGTCGAAAAAGTTGTTTCTTCTTGTTGATTTTTATAGCCTAAAACACCACCTTTTCGGTTAGCAGGCTTACTTCCTTTTTGAAAAAATATATCTCCTGCAAAACGCATTGTCTTTTTTTTTCTACTTTATGTTAGCAAGGCCATTCTAGTTTTTCCTTGTTATCCGACTTTAGCCTTTAGTTGGTCATAAATACCTCCTCCTCCTGGGGCGTTTTGCTCTCTAAGCAAATTTGTAGCTGCATTTAAATAGTCAAAAATTTCTTTATCTGAGTAACCAGCTTCTTTTGCTGCTTCCAAATCTTCTCCTCCGAAGTATTTATCGCTTATTCCATATTCAATTGAGATAGGTCGTCTTTCGCCTTGATTAGCGCTTGGTTCTGGAGCATTTACAAACGGTTGTTGATCTGACAAATTACTTGTATAGTCGGGTATCGGATCTGGTTTATTCTTGTACTGATGAAAAGCTGGGTTTAATTGATCGTAAACTCCCCCTCCTCCTTTTACATTTTGTTCTCTTAATAAATTTGGATTAGCATCTAAATATTTTAAAATGTCAGCGTCCGAGTGACCAGCTTCTCGTGCCGCTTCTAGATCTTCTCCTCCAAAATAATACTTATTTATTCCATAACCAGTGGAGATTGGGTTTTTTGTCCTTGCCTGCTCAATAATTGATGGCGCGTGGACAAAAGCCTGGTTTTCTCTAGAATCGTCAGGTTGAGAGTCGTCGTTAGATGTTGACGAGGAAGATTCAGTAGGTGGGTTTATTGAGGGCGAGGTACCTCCCGGGGGAGTAAAAGCAGGAGGGGTAGTTACTTTTGGAGTATTTTCAGGAGCAGGAGGGGCGGTTACTTTTGGAGTATCTCCAGTAGTAGGTAAGAACTCTGTAGGGGGAGGAGTAACTTTATCCGGTCTTGCATATCTTATAACACCCCCTTTTTGGTGCTCTGGTTTGTTATAGTTAAGTCTGCCTTCTTGTATGTTAAATCTATCGCCTGCATATTGAGGTTTAACAAACTGATCAAAAAAATCTTGTCCTAAAGAATCTAAAAATTGTTTAGTTGAAGCGTCAATATCTGCCTCTGGAAAAGAAGTTGTATTATTTGTATTTGTTGGGGAGGTTTCCTCTGTTGATGAAGCAGGGCCTTCACCAGCCATACGAATTGGTTCGGGATCTTCTTGTTCTGTTATACCAAGAGCTTTTTTTTCTTCCGGCGTGGACAAATCTAAATAGTTTTCTGGGAACATTGTATCCCCAGCCGAAAAAGGCTTACCTGGTTCTAATCGTTTTCCACCGAAAAAATAAGCCACGAGATAAATACTTGAAGAAGGTTAACAGTTAGCTGATTGTCCTTGAGACAGAAGTAGCATCTGTCTTAGGTTGCTCTTTTTTAACTTTTACAGCCGGTTTATATACATTTTTTAAGTCAGGGAAGTAACGAGTCAGAGTAGAGGGGTTTTCCTCTTCTTGTTCTACGGCCTGACTAAAAGTATCTCCCGCAAAGCGCATGGGTTTTTTTTAGTTCTGTTCCATGTTAGCAAGTTTACAAGCTAATTCTTCTGGTCATAAATCTGTGTAGTTTGTGTCCTTTACGAACTACTATATCTAGAGTTTTTGCACGAAGAGAAGCTTCTTCGTAAGTATTAAACCATTCTGCGTCGTCTCGTTCGGAACAGTAACTAACGACCGTATTGTCTTGTAAAAATGAACGTAAGTAGTCTCCATCTAGGTTTTGGATAACCCACGCCTCTCGAAGTGTTAACTCAGGTTTTGCAGCCATTTCAACCTGTGTTGAAAATAAAGATTTCTCTGCAAGTTTAGTCATTTTGCGGCCCATGAACTTCCTACAGAAGCGTCAGCAGAAGAAGGAACTGATTTTAAAACTGTTTCAGCCGATTTAATCATGGTTGTCTCAAGAATCTCTTTATAAGTCTCAGCTAATTCTTCTTTTACTTCAAGTACCAATTCATCGTGGACAGCAGCGACCAATCGAACATCTTCATTTAAATGTTTGTTTAAATCCGCGATTGCCAACTTTAAAATATCAGCCCCACTTCCTTGGATTAGTGTGTTGGCGCTGCACATCATTGTCGCATCATCGTAACTTAATAGCCGTCGTCTTCCGCAAGCTGTTCGAATATAAGCCCAACCTTCTTGTACCAGAGATGCTCTTTCTTGGTGCCACGCCCGTAAACGAGGGTAAGCCAAATGAAATGCCGCGTGGGCAATCTTAGCTTCTGATAAACTAATCATCTTTCCGCTTTGAGCAGCATACGTTTTATATTTTCGGTAACCCATACCGTACAAGAGAGCAAAGTTCAGAGTCTTACCTTCTTGCCTCTGCTCCTTTGTAACCGAAGAAATGTCAATTTTATATATCAGGCTGGCAGTTAAGGTGTGTAAGTCAATGTTTTTAACGAAAGCTTCTTTCATCTGAGCTATGTTTATGAGCTCCGCACCGAGGCGTAACTCGATTTGAGCCCAGTCACAAATAACCAACTTATAACCTGGAGCGGCAATAAAGCATTCTCTAAAATCTTTTGACCTTGGAACTTGCTGAATGTTTACTGCATAAACTGTTTTTCCCTGTGTTTTAGTTGTTTTAGGGGATCCATTGCTGGTAAAACGTCCGGAGTTTGCACCAACTTGGTTGTAACCAGAGTGTATCCTGTGGGTTACAGGGTTTATATTACTAATTAATTTATTTACATGCTCTAATCGAGTCTCAATTTTAGTTCGTTCTCGGTACAGAATCAAGGTTGAGTCTTCGCTATCAAACTCAGAAAGGGCGATTTGGTTAAGCGTGGTCTTGCCCGTCGTGGCATCTTTAGGCAACTCGATATTGCAAGAACTAAAGACATTGACAATCTGGGCTGTTGATCCGGGGTTGAATTCTTTCTTTGGTTTTTTTCCAACAGCAATAGAACCGTCACTAGACCTTGGAAGTTTGCAATCTTCTGGAAGTCTAGAGTCAAGTTCGTTAATAAACTGTTCGGTTTTTGCAACCAGTTCATCCTCAATACGTTTACGCAACACCATTAATTTCGTTACATCAACCCCAAATCCTGTGTGACACATTAAAGCCACAGGGCGAACACACTGCGACTCGACGCTATAAATAGGAGTTAAATTTTCTTCACGCAGCTCTTCCAGTTGATCTGCGGCAATGCGTGGCAGTACGTCAACGTCTTTTGCTGCATACTCTATTTGTTCTAACGTTAGTTCGGGTTGAGACCAATCTGTTCGACGCTGCTCTTTATCGAGTTCAATGTTAAGACGCCTTAGTGCGATGGCTTTTAAACTGCACGACAAATCCGCAAAGTAAGGTTTTTGAGCTTGAGGACTAATCTTTTTTTCTTTAAAACCTGAACGCAATACACGCTCAGCAATGTAAGTATCATAAATCTTGTTTTTAAAATCAATTCCTAACTCATATAAGAACTGCAAGTCAAAATTTAAATTTTGACCAATTATCATTTCGCGGGACTCTATTAACTCCTTTAACGCGCTGTCAGCTTGAACTTTAAATAAGTCAAAAACATAAACAATACGATCCTCATCAGTTGGATTGCTGTCACACAACTGGAGTAAACGCGGTTTAGCCAATCTTGCTTGTAGCCCTGTTGTTTCGAAGTCAAGGCAAATCTTTTTATGTTGGGTAAGAATTCCAATGGCTTCGGTGTACGTATCGGGTGTTGTTATGTAGTTGATGTGCATTAGAAGTTTAAAAGAAAATAGTAAAGGCGCCCCCGCAATGCAAACCGCAAGGACGCCGCAGACCTAAAAGTTAATAAACGTCGTTTTGCTCTTCGGATTCTTCTTCCAGTTCAGGAACTACATAAGAAAGTAGTTCCATAAACTTCCCCGTCTCACCTGTGTGGTAATCAATGTTATGACAGATTGCTCCTCGGAAACAATCCATAATCTCCTCTGGTTCTAAGTCGTCAATGAACTCCCCAATAGTTTCGTTGAAGGCATCGAAACAAATTTCAGTGAGAGTTTTCGAAGTTCTAGGATAATTTAGAGTCTCCATTCGATCAAGCCTGACGAGATTTGTAGAAGTTTACAAGGTATGTTTCAATGTCTCCCCACATTTCTTTAACTTGATTTCCCTTGTCGGTTAGTTTAAATGTGTAGAACATCCGCTTCATCGCTTCAGCTTTGGAGCTAGCGTCCTCTCGTCGTGAACCACAGGAATATTGCTGACGAAGAGACAGCAGCCCATTACTGTCGCAATAGAGCAAGCCCGAACGAAGAGAGATGTATAAAGGGCAGACGTAGAAAGAATCACGACGAGGGGTTCCGGGAGAAAGTTCAGTTGGCTCAAATACTTTACTAGCGTTCTTTTTAAACCCGCGATACACCGCTGACGTGGATTTGATTCGGTATTCCGAAGAACACTTATTTACAAACTCCACTGCTATATCGCGTATTGCGCGATAATCTGTTGTTGTACAAAGGTGGAGCAATAAAGCTGCGCCTGCACTACGGTAACTAACAGACTTATTTATTTCCTCTACAATGTCTAGAGGATCTTTTGATGTTTCGAGTTTTTTTGTGCTTGGTTTGTTTTTAACCAAAGCAGAATATTTAGGAGTTGCTTTTTCAGATGTAGCTAGCTTAAAAGCTAGGGATGCCAGCGCGGAACTCTTTTGCTCTACGCTTAGGCTAAACAGCTTGTCACTGTCCATTATTTTGACATCGATCAGAGTTTCAAGGTCGATCTCAAAAGGTTGCTTTGCTTTAGCAGCTTTCATTAAAGCCGCTGCTTCTGGGTTTTCCAGGGTGCAACCCTGGTATTTGAACTTGATGTCCATAAGAAAGTCCGTTTACAAGGTCAATGTAATGGGTGTAAATATAGTGTCAAGCCGCTTCATAAAAATTTAATATTTGTTTAAACAAAGGAGCGAGGCTATAATTTTTTAAGAAGAAACCATTTGATGCAAGACGAAGCGGCTACTTTTTTAGACATGTATCTTATGGATCACCCTGAAATCCTCGCAGAAGAGCAGTTAATTGCTAGTTCCCCTAGCTTTGATTTACGTTTACCACGACTCCCAGGTAATCAAGATGTTCAAGGTATCCCAAATGCAACACCAGAACTTTTAAGGCGTCTTCAAGAACGTAAGATAAGAAATCCTGGAGGCCAAGATTTACCGGGATTTCTAAAATCAGTATGAGCTTAACACCAGAAAAACATCAAAGCATTGAAAGCCTGGCTAGGGCACTTAGAAATTTAGATAGTTACGATGATTGGACTTATGGGACAGAGGTAATACCTAACGATCGGACGTGGTGCCAACTTAAACACGAAATGAACAGTGAACAACAAGTAAGCCAAACCGTAGTTAAATAAAAAAAAGAGTGTAGGTCAGTTTATAAACGAACTAATGACATAAAAATATGCAAATTAACCAGCACAAATTTCTTTGTAAATATTAGGTACATTTGTTATCCACGTATCAACATCCCTAGCTATTGTTTTTGATAAATTTTCAATTTCTACAATGTCAAATATTAAAGAAGTCTCTACTTCGGCAAATGTTTTAACTCCATAGAGTGTCTCCAAGTAAGAACTTACATGTAAACCAACAGTATAAAAAGAATTTTCTTCGCTCCATAAATTAATAGTGAATATTCTTTGTTTAAAGTTATATGCAATACAAGATTCTTTATATTTAAAAACATAGTCGTCTCCTTCAGTCTGGGATTTTGTGTTTACGGAAGTCCATAACGAAGCCATTATCCAGTTAGCTAAACTTTCAATACTGGAATCCCAATAATATATATTTTTTATAAGCTTTATTTCCGTAGCTGCGTCCCTTTTACTTGGCTCTAGTAAAACCGAATTTACATCAGTGTGTTTCACACTACGTCATCCAAGTGTTCGTTTGCTTTGTTCAACAAATAATGTTTTACTAACGTTAAGGTTTGATTATGTTTATCGTCTTTATCACTAGTTAAATCAATAACCAATTCCTCAGCTAAGGTTCTAAAAACCGCAGCCATTGGTTCTCGCGCTTCTCGTTGCCACGCACTTTTTGAGCTAACACCTAGATTAAATTTTACGTTATTAAACACGGTACAACAGTGGTCAAGAAGTGAATCGCAAATTTGAGAGTCGTCCATTAGTTTGTCTGTGTGTTGTTTAGTAAATTTAACGAACTAACTTTTTATTTTCTTTAAGTTTGGCAATAATGTCGTCACAGTTGTATTTTTTTCCAAGAAGCTGAACAACATAATGTTTTTTAGTTTTATATAAGGTTCCAGCTTTTTCACCCGGAGCAATACGTCCGTTTCTCTTTTTCCATCTTAGACCGCTATAAATAGCGGAGTCCAAGTAAAAATACTCAGAAAAGTCAGGAGTCATAATAAAGAATACGTAATAAATAAAAGTCTTACTTTTTAAAAAACACACACACTGTTTTTTCCTTCGTCCTCTTCCTCTGCCCACACCCAGTTTGAATTGTCAAACAGACTGTCGAGGTCTGAGCGCCCTTCAGCGTACTGCCACTTGTCTAACAACGAGTCAGCAAAACGGCCTATCATCAACTCTAGTGGAGGATCTGGATGGTCTATGCGAGCTGAAGCTTGAGTGTCGCGCCAAAGCTCTAGGATTTGATCTTCAGAAGGTCGTGGCATGGTGATCACCTAATACATTTTTGGATAACGTCAATGGTTTCTGCGTGAGCAGAAATGTCGACCGCATAAGCTTCATCTGAAAACTCATGCACTATATCTGGAACATGTGTTCCGATACAGATTGTACTCCACATGGCTCCTGTCCTTTGTTTAAGGGACCGAAGCGCTCTCATATTAGAGTCTCGAACGTCTGAATAACCATCCGTAATCAAAAGAATGTCTGAACGATCCTGGGTCTTTGTTAGTTCGACCGCGTGGGAGATTACGGAGTTAAAACTTGTACCTCCGCCAAGATGCCAAGTGCCTACAAAATCAAGTAATTCTTTGTTTGTTTTTCTATTTCCCTTCAAGGTTACACCCTGTTCAATTCGTGTATCAAATAAATAGATCTGAACTTCTCTATTTTCCTTTAAGGCTTCCTCAGAAATTACAAACGAAATAGCTTTTGACCAGACTTCTGGTTCTCCACCCATAGAACCTGAGGTATCTACGTACATAATTATTGGACCTTTACCTATATCTTTTCGGTGAGCGTTGTAATCTTTTGTAAGCAAAGTTTTCTGTGAGTACTTCAAAGCAAATAAAAGTTTTCCCTCGTTACTTCCAGCTAATGCCAGTTCTACAGGAAAGGCTCTTGTAATGTCATTTGAAAAAACCGCTCCGTTAATTGCTTCGTAAGTTGACTTTGTTATCTTCGCTCGTTTTCGTTCCTGCCATACTTTGCGGAGAGCACCTAACTTCTTTGCCAGTGCTTTTAGCTTGGGGTTTCTTTGTAACTTTTCCGCTAAGTCTCTCTTAGTTTGCAAGTCTGTACCGTGGGTCCCCTTACCCTCTTCGTTTCCAAACAAAGTCGAAATTGAACTGTTTGTTTCGTCGCAATCTTTATTGGTTTTATCTACAATCCTGCTGGTCTGCGATCCTATTTGATCTTTAAGTTCTTCTATGGCGTTTTGAATTGCTTGATTAATTTCTTTACCCTCAGCACGAGCTTTATCCATTGCAGCTTTATCACCTTTATCCTGAGCATCTTGAAATTGTTTTCTTAACTCATCTAATTTGTCTCCCGCGTTGAATACAAGTTGAACATCCAATAAATCTTTCTCAATTAACTCTTCTATGACTTCAGACAGTTGGTTTAAAATATTGATTGCGTTGTTACCTGCGTTAAATTGATTGCCTACACTTCTAGCTAGTAGATGAGGCCAAGCAGCGGCAAGACTAATATCAGACATAATCGCATACCACATTCCATTCTCAGGCTTATATCCTTCTGGAAATTTAACGTCATCTCCATTTTGTTTTGCTCTGAAATAATCTTCGTAAGCTTGCTCTGTAATGGTCCAGTTTACGTCGTCTGCGTTATACAACCGTTCGAAAAGCTCTTTACCAAAGCGGGATAGTTTTTTAATGTTGTAGTGATCAATGAGATAAGTTACAGAAGGTTTCCCGTCTACAACAAAGTCTTCCCAAAGAAAATCTGCAAGTGCTGAGCAAGCTAGCGTTAGAGGTTCGTTGTGAGTCAGCCTCACGAATTCAGTGTGTTTGTTTAGTTTCATGTTTGTTTTTTGGATCTGATGATGGCTTGATCTAAATCGACTAATAGAGCTACAAGTTTGTCGTAAGCACTTGAAGGGCTGATTACCTCCGCAGACTCTATAAAGTCTGCCAGTCTTTTTCGAACAAGATTTAAGTCTTCAGTTTTGACAGTCATGTTGATGTGATGCTACGCGCTTAGACTACTTGCTTATGTCGCTAATTGCAACGGTAAGCGTTTCGCAATAATTTTCGAGCTGTTTCTGTAATTTTACGCCCGTCTGTCTTGTGCTCAAATTCATACGATATTTATTTCCGTCAATAACTTCTCCTACTTTGTCTCTGACTGTCTGCATATCTTTATGGTACTTACGTAATTGAATAACAAAATCATTTAACTCAGCGATTCCACTACTACGTAGTTGAGCTTTATGAGTCGTAGTTGAGTACTCCGTCATTATCCCAGAAGCAGCTCGTTTAGCATCGGCAAATATTTTGTTAGCCGTGGGAATCACCTGATCAAGGATCTCTTTAATAGTTTCCTTATCATCGGGTGTTCTATATACAATATGAACCAAAGAGTCGTGCATATGCTCTGGTACAAGTTCTTCATCTCCCTGAACAATTGCCCAAGCTCTTAAGAACTTAAGTACCTGCACACGACGCCGATCGCTAATTGTAATACCACGGGCACTTAACATATCCCATACTTCGCCATATTTATCTACGAAATCATCTGAGACTTTAATTTGTTTAGCGGCGTCCTGTAACTGTGTAAGGGTATCAAGACTTAAGTGTGTGCCTACGGTAGGTCGTTCCTCGACTCCAAGAGCCCAACCATCCAAGATCCGTTTCGATGTGCTTTTCTTAAGAAATTCCACCGTGGGTCGGAACAGAAATCTGTCTGCAAATGCTTGGAGGGATTCTTCATCCGGCCAGGAATTTGTTGCTGCAACAATAGATTGAATCGGAGTGTGGATAACTTCTTTTCCATTGTTGAAAGTGCGCTCGTTTAAAAGAGTCAACAGTGAGTTCAGAATAGCGGATGATCCTCTAAATAACTCATCCGTAAATGCGATGTGAGCGTCTGGAAGATACCCTTTAACGTCGCGTGTGTACTCGTCATTAAGAAGCTTGGTAACGGCCACGGGGCCGAAGATCTCGGAAGGATCGGTGGTTGGAGTTAAAAGATAACCAAAGTAGTTGGCCCCAAAAATCCCGTTACATATGTTCCGTACCAGATCAGACTTACCTGTACCTGGTTCTCCTAACAAGAAAGCGTTTTGCTTGCTTATTAGGGTTGCTAACAGACCATCAACCACAGACTCACGTTCGAGCGTGGCAGCGTTTAGGTTTGCGCGAAAGGTTTGGAGAGAAGCGAATAAAGTGTCGTTCATGAGCGTGATGTGATGTTGTAGGGATTGTAGCAAACTGTGAGCTTGCCCCGCAGCTGCAAAGCAACGAGGGTGTAATTAAATGTAACTTCGTAAAACCTCGTCGAATTCTTGAGGCTTATCTTTATTGTTCTCATACGTTAACCCATTGAATATTTGCTCATATGTTTTGTTCCATAATGTTTCGTACGTGGTAACCAAACTTTGTCTCTGTTCTCTAAAGTTTTCGTACAAAAGCGTTGTTTGTCTTATGAATTCAGTTTGCTTGGCTTGATCAAAAAGTACGTAATCATCTATATTATCAATCACCACCCATTCAAGATTAGTTGTCATAAAACGAACCCACTCTCCTTTGTAGTTTTTTCCAATCTTAAATCGTTCCTGAGTTGCGTTACTAAGCCAGGGAAACTTATCTTCGGGTGAGTATGTATAGTTCAATTCTTTGTGAGGCAGAGTTAAAGGTATTCGTTTAACATAATCGTTATACTTTATGTTTTTATCCTCATATTGTTTTATAATTTTTGCTTTAACTTGCTCAACTAATTTGTGTATGTCCGAATGAATTGCCCGTTCTATAGTTAGATGTTTATCGTTTTTTAATCGAGTACTAAAGCCTTCAACTATAAAAACACCTGGTTTATCTAATTGTCTGCGATACTTAACTTCTAATAAAACCGGTTCTTTTGTAGGACAATCTTCAAGTAAGATTGTTTGAAACTTAACTGTTGTTAATCTAGGCATAAAACTGCACCGCCGTTGTTCGTGGGAAAGGAAGTTGTACAGATACAATTCGGCAAGTATGTTTTAATCGGTCTTTGAATCCGTTTAATCGGTTTGAAGCTACTTCAAAAGAGACAAAGGTAACAGCTTTTTCTGGATCGTTAGTGTATTTTTCAATGTCAGAGAGAAAGCCTTCCTTTGAATGGAAGGCATAAACAGTTTGTGTCATTAGAAATCGGGTGTTGGTTGAGATGTTAATGGTGTTTTTATATCAGAAATCAAATCGTCTAGGTCGTCACCAGCAACACTAATTAGTTCGCGGCGCTGACCAATCATCTTATTGAGGTGCTTAGATCGTTGTGCGTAAATGTCCAACTCAATGTTTGCTTCTTTAACCAATAGGTCTAAAGCATTTGAGTTTTCTGCAGTTTTAATTTGTTCGCATAGAGTTGTATAAGTGTTAGACAAAGCTAAGGATTTTTGAAGTGTCTCTAGTCCTTTAGATGTATCACGGGTGTCAACGATCGACTCCAATTCAGTACGAATTTCTTGTTGTAGTTCTTGGAATCTTTTACATCCTTCTTCGCGAACTTGTCGCATTGGTGATTGAATTGCGTTGCCTGCACCTAGCAGTTGATCTGCTAAGCCAGCTAAGTTATCAAACCCAACTACGGAATCGCTAATTAGCTTTAGCTTCTCGGCTGTTACTTGCCAAGACCCACGCTTCTTATCTCCACCTGTTTGTTGTCGTCCGACTTTAGTTACAGTCCTAACATCTAAATCGTCAAGTAACTCAGCACCTAAACAAAGTGCTTTGTCCGCAGCATTAGCGTGGGCTGCTTCGATTACTTCTTTAGTATTTATTGAATTTTCATATGTAAGTAAACCTTGTACGTCACCATCAACTGGTTTCGTAGCAACTTCTAAAGAAACTGGAAGAGGACCAACAACATGAACCCCAATTGGATTGCGATACTCCTGCAGTGTCGGGAACACTCGCATATAGGCATCGCTAGCCAGTTTGTATTCCATTTCATCCTTAAAAAGAGGAAGCAAGAAACCCTCTACTGTGTTCCTCCATTTACCATGCTCTGACTCCCAGAAACCAAACAAACGTTCGTTAGCTTCTTTAGCTTTCGCACGAATTTGTTTAATTAGTTTGTTTGCTTCATCGAAATAATTTGCTGTTACAAAATGAGTGTCGCCAAAGTGTATGCAGTAACCGTCGTACAACTCTCGTTGCATAACTCGAAGAGCATCTAACTCAGATTTAAGTGCGTTAGAAAGATTAGGTCGTAGAGAAACAGTGTTGTTCTTCTCTAACGTGTCTACAACTGATTGCGGAAGTTTGAGATCGTCAAATTTAATTTGAATGCTTTGACGAACACTGGCGGAAATTGTACAAGAAAGCAAGTAGTTCATGGTTAGTTACAAGAAAAGTGAAGGTTAATAAAGAAAAATGGGTCGTTGCTGTAGACGACCCAGGGTTCCCATGGCCCGGCCATACAATACTATGGAAGGCATCCATTTGTATGGATTTCAGGATTTCTGCAGACTTGAACTTGGTAGCCTGGTCTTTTGGCTAAGACCAGAGGATCGTAGCCTAACGCTGCGCAAGTTATAATCCCAAACATGAGGCTAAGAAGTGTGAAGGTAGCGAAACGGTAGATCATTTTAAGCGAGTAAATGCGAGGTTGATTTTATCGGTAATCATATCTACGTCACCAGTTACAGCAAGCTGCTCGATCAACTTCTTCCGTTCGATCTTTGCCACTTTAAGTTTCTGTTCTAATTGCTCGATCTTATCGTCGATCCGTTCGAGTTTTGAGTGAGCCGTGGGCTTACGTGTTACCCGAACAACAATGTTGGTTTCAAGGTCTGGGAACTTAAAAGCAGATTCAGCGCCACTGAATACAGACAAATCAAATTTGCGTGACTCAGCAACGGTAACGTTGTTAGTCAAGGTCTCTTTGGCTGCGTTAAAAGGCAGACCAAAAGCCTCATTGCAAGACAGGGTTGCTATATCAAACTCGTTCCACGAATGTGCAGCGAGCTCAGCGTCTTTAATCAGGGTCGTGAAGTTGGGGGTGTTCATGTGATTTAAGAAGGATAAAGGAGGGGAGCTGTCTCCCATGTACAATGTAGCACCTCAGAACTATAAAAGCAATAGGTGCGTTGCCCCGTAGTGAGGCAAAGGCAACCGCAGGAATCGAACCTGCGTCTTAGTGTTTAACCACTAAGAAACCTATGTTGTCATCGAATGCGCAGTAAAGTCACTGCGCAGATCGAAAACACAATTCCATAAAAGTAATTGACGGAAAAAAAGCAATACACAGCCATAGATATGTAAGCAACTCCAATTACTTTTAGTGAGGCAATCGTGTTCATTGGTAATCAACGGGTTGGATACACACTAATTGAGGAAGGGTCAACGTCAGCATTTTCGTTTAAGAACTTCATCTTTACGGTTGATTCGTCTAGTTCCTCTATTGAGTGACTGAACTTCCAACGTCCTTTGTCTCGGATAAAAACGTCAAATTTTTGAAGGGTTTTGGAGCTGTTCAATAGCATGGGTGGTCTGAATCCAGGTACATGATGGCAAAATAAGGTTAAAAGTCAAGAGCAAAATAAGCAAGAAAACATAAGTTTACATAACGCATAGTGCGTTAGTGTCTTTGCTTCCTATACCTTAGTAATAACTCTTTTCTGACTATTGAATATGAGTCGCAACTTGCGCATTGGTTAGAATTTATACAATGTTTATAGTTTATTTGTAATGTTTCTTGCGCTTAACGCAAAGCTCTATCATCAATTAATTTTTGAAAATATACAGATAAGAGAGAACTTAAGCATCGTTAATTAGATTTTTAAGATTAGAATTGGTTGTCCTTCGGTTTAACTCTCATGGCTGGCATGACTAAAAAAGGTGGTGCATCTAAAGGCACTAAAGCTGGCGCTAAAGGTAGTAAAGGCGGCATGAAAAAGTGAGCTGACTGTGAACAATCCGATTGCGTTCCTCAATAAATACTTGCAGGTTCCGATGATTGGAGGCGAAAGTGGTTTCGTGGCTCCATCGATGTTATCTAAACCTCCTACTTATTCTGAGGAACGCTTCGGACAATCTAAAGTGTTAAACAAGTTTCCATTTACTAAACATGTCTGACATTCGTGCTTTAATAGAACAAGCAGAGCAATACAATTTACGTAATCAGGCTGATAACTATATAATTCCTCGTGCAAAAGAAATTAATCCTTATGAAACTGTTATTATTCCTGAAAAAGAAAGACGCATTACTGGGATAAATAGAAATGAATTGTTTGAATTTAATCCAAATTTATTACCAAAACAGTTTGCTGGAGGTAATCTTACCCCTTCAAATTTAATTAAATCTATTTCAGATACATTTTATGGAGCAGCATCCAGTGCTAATCCAAATTACAATCAATTGAACAGTTTAATAAAAACTATATCGGAAGGAGCTCCTTTAACTTTAACAGATGAAACGGGAGCTATTGTTATTGATCCCCGTGGTAGAGCAACACTTAAAACTGGGAATGTAGAATTTAATCTTGATGTGCCTAACAAAAGTGTTGGGTTCAATTTTAATAGTCGTTTTTAACCCTCCGCTCGCACATCAAAATATTATGTTGACGATTACAAATGTAAACGTAAGGCATTAACTCATTTACATAAACAACTAAGTTGTCTGTTTGAATTACTATGTAACCAGCACCTAAATAACTAGTTAAACAACTTAAGGAAGCGCATATAAAGTTAAGCATCTTACTTACTTAATAAGTATTTGTGAGCTGTTTGTTTAGGCTCGTTAATGTGTTCATCCAATTCGTTGAGGTTTTCAGCTGTACCACGGAGGATAACTCCGTCATAAGCGATGGCTAAACCGTCAGCAAATCCGATTAAGTAACGATCCACATCTGACTTCTTATAAAACATACGAATAATTGAATGATTCTTACGTTCGCCAGAGTTTGTCTCAACATAAACAGTGAACTTGTACTTATTTAGCATGGTTAAATTGCTCCAAGTTGATTAGGTAGGAAGAATCGAGTTTGTTAAGTTGAATCCAAGAATTGCATATCTGAGCATTAATTTTGTAATACTCATTTAGATCAGTGATGCCACGGATCTTAGACATAGTTTTAATGTTGCACATGTCTGGTCTGTTGTCATACACAGCGCAGGTATTATCTGGCTGTAGCATACTACAAACACCATCCGTGGTTTCATAGGGGAAGTCGTTAAACAGTTGTTTAATCACTGGGTCTGTAACTTTGTCAACGTCAGCTAAAACGTGACCGACAATCTTACAGCAAAGACCACAACTTGTGCAGGGAAAGTTTTCCATTAGGTTAATTAGATTCGACTAATTTATAATCAATGGAGTCTACACTCCATTTACATTCGTCAGATATTAAATCTGCAATGCTAAAACCTTCGTCTCCATCTTCTACAGTCCATTCACTATGAAGATACTTTTCTTCGAGTATTTCATTAATACGAAGTGCTTCGTACTTTGTCAGATCTTCGTCATCTTCTAAATTGAACTCGATTGCAGTTACTCTGTAGGTTTCCATGACGTTAGTTAGTGAGTGTTAGGTTAGTGTGTGCGTTGGCCCGCAGTGAGCGAAGCGAGCGAGGATTTAATTGTCAATAGGCAATCTCCATATACTCAACACAGCTATGTAACAGTTTGAGCTCTAAGTTCTCCAACTTGTTGTTAATAAACTCCCACTCATCGCTAGAGTTTACCTCCTCAAGTTCTCGCTCAAGTGCAAGAATGTGTTCTTCAATTGTTTCAGGTCGCCAATTCATTTGAGTTCCTCCATGTTGAATGATTTAAGATCTTCGCAGTTGTTTAAGTCGATGTTCTCATAGATGCATTCAGATAACCACACTAAAGGGCTAGCTTTATCTGCACTAACTTCGATAACTAATTCAATTTTGTAATGCCGCGTGGTTACATTTTCTGCCACGGATTAAATCTAAATTGCATAGGCAGTGTACATCATGTTTATGGTTTCAGCTACACTGCGGCCACAAAATTAGAAGCCCCGGTGCCATGTACTTCTACAAATATATCTGTTTTAGTGCCATCGCACAGGCTACATGTTAGGCATTGCGCCTGGCTGTTATCTACTGTAGCTGGGCATTGTTTACCACTGAATGCTACAGAGTTTTTTGCTACAACTGCAAAGGTCTTCCAACCATGGGCGGATGCTTCAATGTAATCCTGTAGCCCATCACATGATGCCATAAATACACCCTTGCACCACTGAGCGAATGATTCTCGCCACTGGTGAGTATAGCCTGTGTGGGATATACATAGGTTATTGAAATATGTAACTAACTCAGCGGGCAACATAGCGCCATCGCCATAAGAACCCCAGCGAATCTTCCTTGTTTTGAAATACTTAGAGTGTAGAGTTGCATCGTATTCAGGGTAAACGAGGCGCACATATGCGTTCCATACTTTGTTAGGCGCTTGGCCTACATTTACGTAGCAAGATCTTTTCCTGCGCGGCTTGTTGTTTACAAAGCCTGATCCTCGATGGTAACAATTACCGCAGATCGCTAAATCATCACCGCTCTTAAGTGCAGCCACAGGATTAATATCCTGGTGCAATATGAATGTTTGGATCATGTTACCAGTCTTGCGATTGACTGATTTAAGTGTTGCAATGCATACGATTGGGGATCCATCGAGAGGCGACAATCCCTCCCACAAAACAAAACCTTGAGGGCGTTTCATTGTAATAATTTGGATGTGGATGTTTAAGTTCTGCGTGGTAAGTATGCGCAGCCCACTAATACAAACGGGAT
>Ga0209298_10000594_pt1 | contig 24251 bp, 27 predicted proteins | sample S_140806_EF_Meta_FD_187325 | JGI IMG/M metagenome (GOLD analysis project Ga0209298, IMG submission 187325) | Freshwater microbial communities from Lake Simoncouche, Canada to study carbon cycling - S_140806_EF_MetaG (SPAdes) (version 2) | ecosystem: Environmental > Aquatic > Freshwater > Lake ...
TATTTGGGAATAATGAATTGAATGTCATTATTATCTCCTTTGTTAAGCAAGTTAATAGGTCCACCCACATGATGCAACCTGGTGAATATATAAGGATTAATTATTAGATTTCAAGAAGTTTATTTTATATATTTCTTTTAAATCATGTTCTCTATCAAGAAATTTGTATTCTATTTTTGTGGTGTTAAAATCTTTCTTTATTTTATCGCATATTGTTTCAGGATCAAATTCACCGCAAGAGTAAACATCAAACTGAAGTAAGGCGGGGTCGGGCTCGTCCCAGACGTGCATTACTATGTGAGATGTTTCTATAATAGCAGCTCCGGTAATACCTCGATTACCAACCATATTAGAATATTTAACATAAGGACCCATCATTACTTTCATTCCAATTTCTTCTATAAATTTTTCTAACCAACGACTAAGAAACTCCTCGTCCATGGGTGGACTTACAGCTTCTGCTCTTATAATTAAATGTTTGTGAACTAAAATATTATTCATAGTCGCGTAATACAACTTTTTGAAACTAATGCAATAGTTTATTTTAATAAACTAAAAGATAATGTGAGTAGTAATGCTATCGTTGAACCAAGTCCGCCAATAATCCACCATGTTAATGTTTCAAATTTTTTATCAAACTTAGAATGATTGCGACAAGATTCATCTGTAAGATGTCTGAGATCTCTTTTGATACCAGATATATGGCCATAAAGAGCTACAATATGTTCTCCAGTTGTTTTAGGGTCTTTACCGTTTGCCATTATGCTAATCCTCTTTGTTTTAATCTCATAATTTTTTCAGACTCACTAAATAAAGCACTTTCAGTCGGTGTCAAGCCATTTTGCATCACGTTAGCTTGTTGAGTAGGCTGTCTTTGTATTGTGTTTGTATCTGGCATTGGAGTAGGAGGTAATGGAGAACTAGCCACTCGTTGCTCGCCGCTAGGTGCTTCAGATTTTTTCATTTTCCATTGTCCTGGTTTAATATAATCACTAAAATTTCCATCTAAAGGTATGTCTCTCATTATCTCTTTAAGAGAATCTATTAACTCTATTGCTGTTTCATCATAAGGCATAGAAAATTTTAAATTATCAAATATATTTTCTTTTTCTTCATATTGTTCTTGGTATTTCTTTTGTATATCAGTTGTAATATCTAAAGGTTTAAATGAATTATTTTCTATATATTTATACGCATTAAGTTCTTGTCTTGCTTTAAACTTATTAGCTAAATCTTCATCAGTTACATTTAATAATTTAGCAGCATCATTTACTTCTTTCATTTTTTGCATAGTTCTAAATCTTTGTTCATTAGCTACTATAAATCTTTGTACAATATCATCCGTAGATATTTCACCTCCCTTTAATGTTTCTGTAGTAAGTAAAGATCTTGTATTTCTAATACCTGTTTTAAATTCACTTATTTTATAATCCATTTTTTTTATTACATCATTTGGTGTCATAGGTATTCCTCTTAATCCATAGAACCCTCCAATTTCATCTGATACATTATATTTTTCTCCTCTTGGTCCAGGAGTTTCTTTGATTGCTTGTCCTAAACGTGTAAACTGTGGAATAGAAAAAGGAGCATATTGTTTTGCAATATACTCTAATCCTTTAGAAAATTTTTCTCCTAAAGGTGCTTCAGGGTTAAAAATTTGATAACCTTCAGCAGTTTTACCACCTCTAGCCCATAGATCTAAAGCCATAGTTACATATGCAGAAGGTTCCATAAAGGGTTTCATTAAATTACCCATTCCTGTAACTAATCCTTTATATAAACCAACCATTAAAGGAGAATTTGGATTAAATGTTTTTTCTTTATCTACTGCATTAATTACAGATTGAGCAGGTCCTGTTGCTACGTTATAAACAAATGTACCACTTGCATCTATATATTTTAATTGTCCATCTTTATCTTTATATACAAATAAAGGGTTTTCTTTTGAAAACAAAGGAACAAATTCTCTTATTGCTGCAACTTGATTTTCAGCTACACCATACAGTCCTCTGCCAATAGCATTTATTGTAGGAATTGCTATTGCAGTTGTTGCTCCAAACGAAGCTAATCTTTTTATTCCAATATTTTTAAATACTGGATTCATCATTTCTCTATATCCAAGTTCTAATGTATTAGCACTTGTTGATATAATTTGAGCAGGCCATGATATAAAATTACCCATAGGTAATCTTCTCATTCCTTTAATAAAATCAGGAACAAATCCATAATTAGGTAATGTATCTCTAACTATTTTTGCTGCTTCTTTCATTATAGTAAGTTCTTCTGGCATTTTTTTAATTACACCTGATTTAACTGCTTCAGCATAAGCATTTTTATATTTGTAATTTTCTGCAAAAAAGTTATAGGCTTTCCAAAGTTCATCTTCGGCCATATAAAGATCTGTTGCTACTTGGTATCCTCTTTTTATACCTTTGGCTGTTGCTTCGACAGATTTCCCTGCTAATGGAAATACTTTTTTTAATTTATCATTAAATTTATTTACCATTCTTGTATAAAAATCACCGCCTTTTGCCATATCATCTAAAAGACCATGTAAGTCTTTTGCTGTAGCACTACTTCCCATAACGTTTTGTTCAGATAAAAATTTATACATCTGTTGGTCTTTGGGTAAATTTCTATAAAGAATTTGTGGTTGTATCATTGCAAATGATTTCCTAAAATCTAAAGCTATTTCAGCTGGGTTCATAAAAAAATTACCTTGAGCCGCTGTAAATACACTGTTTGATGTAAAGTTTCTTGTGTGTGAAAATGGACCTAATATAGTTTTAGATATTTGAAATACTCCTTTTGGTACTAAAACCAAATGTTGATATAATGCACTTTTTAATAAAGGATCCCAAAAGCTTCTTTCACTAAATTGTACTGCATCTGCAAACTCTTTAGATGTAAATCTTCCATTTAAAGGGTTAGTATAAACATCTTCTCCTAATGGAGATTTAATTTGTAATCCATTTTTACCGGATATAATTTCTCTATTTTTTAATCCTGTTACCGCAGAGTTATAAGTTGGATAAGTAACAGCTCTTTCACCGTTTTTAATTGCATCATCACTTAATTTTACTATTTGATTATAAAAATTATCCCTTGCATTTAAAGTTGCTAAATCACTCATTACATTAACAACGGTATTTCTTATATCTCTTTTTTGTCCAAATAATCTTTGAAATGATCTTAGATCTTCTTTTGTTTTTATTAATTCACTTGGTTTAAATTTTCCACCTTTTATATTATCCGCTATATTAATTAATTGAGTTGCTTTATCACTTAATACACTTTGTTCTCCTATTACAAATTGAGGAGTTTTAGTAATATCATTATAAGTTACGTTGTTTATAATATCATTCATCATATCATCTAATTCATTTGGTTTTAAAATTTTACCATTTGATTTTGCATAACGAGCCAATACATTTTTAGTTGATTCAATGTCTGCAGCAGCTGGTTTATAATTTAAAAACGGTATAACACTTCTATCAGTCATTATTCTGTATTCTGAGTTAAACATATTTCTCATTCTTTCAGACATGATTTGGTTAAATTCACCCGTTGCTACTTGAATATTTTCACTATTTAATAAATTATTTTTTAAAACGTTAAATTGATTTCTTACGTTTATTAATTCAGCTGTTAAATTGTTAACTTGTTTTGCTTCTAGCCCAACTTCTTTTGCAAATTCTTTAAATTCATTTATTGTTTTAGTTGGAAAATTTGTAAACATTAATTTACCATTACGAATAGAATCTTCTCCAGAAACTAATAGTTCATCTAATCTTCCAATAATTCTTTTAAACGCTGGGTTACCAGTAGAAATGCCAGATTCTTTAGCAACTTTACCTAAAGATTGATCTATGTCTCTTAATAAATCTTTAGCTGCAACTCTAGCAACACCTTCAGTACCTTCAACTGTTTTCAATTCTTCAAATAATATTTGTGATTTATTTCCTCTAGCTCTTAAATTAGATGTAACATATTTATCTACCCATCTACTAAATTGACTATTACTATAAGCCATTTCTTTTCCATATTTTGCAATTTCTTGTACAAGTCCTGCTCCGTATGCAAATGGAATAGAAACTACTGCGTTTTCAGTTCCAAATTTAAGTCTATTATATAATTTTCTAACAGCCTCATCTCTTGAATCTTCTTTTTTAAATCTATCTATTGTGCTTGGTGTATCCAGACCAAATTCTTGTTTAAGAAGATCTCCAAATGTTCCAATATCTTCTGCGTCTGCAACTAAAGCTGCACCAGCGCCAAACCCTGCTCCGCCAATAGCAATAGCTATAAATTTATCTTTACCACTTAAATTATTTAAATTGTTTGCTTTTTCCATTGCTCTTCCTAAATTAATACTTGGCTTTACTAATTTATCCGCTTTAACAGCTGCTACATAATTTTCAGCTATTTTTTTTATGTGCATATTATTTAATGGAGTAGAAACAATTTTAGCTCCTATTTTTCCACCACCATATAATTGTGCAAGACCATCTGTTATTATTCCAACAGCTCCTGTGTCTTTAATATCTTTAGATTCTTTTTCTATTCTACCAATAAAGCTACCATTGATTGCATCTTCTAATTTAGTAATATATCTATCTTCAATTGGAATTCCATTTCCTCTTACAAAATCTCCAAGTTCAGCACCTAAAGAAAGAAATGTATGTGGCATTTTTATACTTGCATGTATAAGACCTGCCGATGCTTGTTCTATATAATTATAATTTGATTGAGGTTCTTGCTGCTCGCCTCTAGCTGCTTTGTATAATCTTTTAAATATTTGTTCTGTTTCACTAGCACCATAGATAATAGGTTTTCCTTGAGTATCATATTTAATCTCAATAGTTTTTTTAAGTTCTTCTACTTTAGGAGCTTTATAAGTAAGTGGTCCAAAATCACCAGGCCCTTCAGATAACTCACTAAAATCAGGAATAGATTTTTCATAAGGCTCTGCTTTTGGAATAGTTTCTATTTTTTCTTTTTCTGGAACAGGATCAACTACTTCAGTATTATATAATTCTATAGGTTCTGGAGCTTGAAGATTATCTTCTTGCATATATACTCCTTATTCTAAACTTATACGTGGATTAAGTATATATTTTCCTTTACCGTCGTAAGTATAAAATTTTCTTGTAGATCTATCAAATACAATATCATTAGCGTTATGTTTTTTCTTTAATGGTTCTGGAGCATCTGGTTTAAATACATAACTTTCTTCATTAGGATTATATACTAAACTTGATTTTGGTAATCCTTCTTTAACTCTTTCTTCTCTAACTAATTTATCAAACTCAGGATCTTTTTGTATTTTTAAATTATACATAGCTTGTGTTTTAGCTTCTGATTCACTCATAGTTGTAGTTGATTTATCTTTAATTCTTCTAATCTCTTCTTTTAATTCATCTTGAGGAGATTTAGATTTTAAAAATGGAGATGTATCCATTCCCAATTCTTTTCTGGCAAAAGCTGCATATGCTTTTTTATAACTTTCAGGATCTTTAGGATCTCCAAACATTCCAAGTGCTGCTGCTTCTTTAGCTTTCTTTTGAATAGCTAAAGAACTTTCTTTACTTAATCCTTTAAGACCAGTTATTGCTGCTTGTGCTGCATATTTATTTGCTGCTGCTTCTTTTGGTTGTTGTAATGCTTGATATCTTTGTAATGTTTTTCCTATTGCTGAACCTATAGTTTGTAATGAAGTAGGACTTTCAGGGGCTGAAGCTCCAAAAGAAGTTAAAAAATCTGCCATTCTATCTTCTTTAGAAGGTGACATTTTTTCATGTATCATTTCATAATATGCTTTTATTAATTCAGGTGGTAAATTAGCTTGTTCCTTAGCTGTAAGAGTACCTTCTGTAGAAGTTGTTGTAACATCATCTTGTGTAACACCATCTTCATCTGAATCAGCATATCTAGCTCTAGGTTGATCTAAACCTGAAGTAATACCCACTCCATCAGCTACAGAGCCACCTCTTCTAAACATTGGTCTTTTAAAAATATTTGCCATAATCTATTACCAAAAATAATCTGTATAAATAGCATCTCCACCTGTTTGACCATAATCTGTATACACCGATTCTCCACCTGTATCTCCTTCAGGATAGTTAACAGGATCATAAATACTAGGATCAACTGGAGTTTCCCACCAATTTTTTGGTATTAAAGGCGAGTTTGATGTTGTTGGTCTTGTTCCAGTTTGTTGCCCTGTTCCAGTTGTTTGTCCTGTTCCCATACTAAAAATATTTTGTTTTGGTTGCATAGCACCATATATTCCAGCAAAAGCTTGGGCTCCTGCTAAATATGGATTGTTTGTTAAAGGTGTTCCAGGAGTTGATGGAGTAGCTTGTGAAAGTTTTCCAAATATATCTGTAATTCCACCTAATCTTTGTAATGGATATTGATTTTGTATTGCAGCACCTTGTTGTTGAGCATTTAAAATATTTTGATTATAACCTTGTGATTGCATACCTAAACCACCCAATTGATTTTGAATATTTTGTTCAAAACCTTGTTGAGCTCCTGCCAATCCGTATAAATTACCAAGTCCTTGTTGATTTAATGATTGAGCTGTATTAAAACCTTGTCCTAATAAATTTGCTTGTAAACCTGCTCGATTCCTGTCGCTTGATGATTGATATTCAGCTCTTTGAACTCCTTCTCTTGCTCCACCAAATGCACCTGATTGAATTGCATTAGCAGCAAGTGGCGCTAGACCTCTTTGAGCTTGTCTATCATACTCAGATAAAGTTGTATTAATAATGTCTTGTTGATATGGAGACATATATTGTTGGTAAGATGTTGGAGACAACATAGATTGTGCTTGTTGTAAATAAGGTTCATATGCAGCAATTCCTGTTCCACCTGTAAATCCAATATTTCTTCCTTCAGGGTCATATTGAATACTTCCAAGTCCTGCTTGAGAAGCTCCTCGTTGCTGAGCTGCTTGTGTAAAAGGATCAATACCTGCTACTTGTGGAAGTAAACCACTAATATCTTGTGGTTGAGTTAATTGTCCTGCAGTATAGTCTGCTAGTAATCCACCAAGTGGTTGTAAAAATGGTGCTGCGTATGATCCTGATGTTTCTATAGCCATTATTTTTTACCTTCCAATTTTTTCATTAAAGCATACATTTTTTTAGCTCCTTGTTTGACATTTCCACCACCTGCATTACGTACTGCTCGAGCAGTAAATACAAATTCATTATTACTTAATAAAGCAGGTATATCATCTGCTCGTTCTTTTTTACCAATAGGAGGAACATATCCACCTTTATCTCTATAATCAATTTCTGCTATTCCACCTTTAGCTCTTTGTTGTATATTTTGTTGTAGTTTAGAAACTATCATTTGTATTTGTTGTTCTGGTATACCTACAATAGAAGATATAGTTGACATATCTGCACCTTTTTTAAGCATAGTAGTTATCATACCTATTTGTTGCTCTGTTATTTGTGGTTGTACCATTCCGGCGTTTTGATAACCAACTCTTCCACCTTTAGCCATTGCTATTGTTTGTCTTTCTCTAATAGTTTTAACTAATTCATTATATTTAGCAGGATTATTTTGTTTTAACGCTGCAAATTTATTTGCCATTAAAGTTTTTTTCATCTGTGGATTTTGAGAAAGCATTTGTTGTTGAGGCATATTTGGTCTTACAACTGGTGTAATGGCATTGGACATTTGTCTATTCATTAAATTCCCAAGTCCACTTGTTGGCATATTAGTATTTCCACCACTTACAGGTTGAGCAACTCCACTATTTGTTACAAAAGAACCAAAACCATATTTTTTTCTAAACATTATACTACTCCTCCTCTTGATCTCATTTTATAGTTTCTCATTGCACTATTTAAATTCATATATTCACCAAGCATATTAGACATTGATCCACCATCTGCTCTTCCTGGTCTAACAACAACATTTGCCGCTGTTCTTGGAGTTAACCCTGTAATATCTTGTCTTGGTAAACTAGCAATACCTGCTGGTGTTGTATACTGAGTATTTTTTGCTGCCGTAGCTGCTCTATTTTCGTTGTAAGGTTGTAATATATCTCTATTTAATTTTGATTGATTTTTTATTGCTCCAATCATTCCAATAGTGCTTAAAGCACCTGGTCCAGTCATTAATGATTGTATAACTGAATTTGGAAGACCTTTAAGAGTATCTAATATTTTTGTTGTATCAATAAAATTACTTTCAGGATTAGATTCTATTGCATCAAGATTATTAAAAAAACTAGATTTATCATATAAATTTTTTGCTTGATTTATAAAAGGAGATAATGCATTTCCATAATCAAATTCTCCTGAGTTTGGATCATATAAATTTTGCTGTTGAAATTGATTTCCTACTTGATTTCTTTGTTCTGGATTAAGTTGATTATATAAATTATATGCATCTTTAGCATATTTTGTATAATTACCTACTTCACTAACTGGATCATATGGATTGTTTCCAGGTAAAAAAGAACTTGGATCAAAAGCTTCAGTGCCAATATCTGAAAGAACGTCTCCACCAATATCTGAAAGAACGTCTCCACCTGTATCTAAATAATCCATCCAGTTACTAGGATCAGTAGCATAATCACCTACTTCACTCATTACATAATCAGCAAATGCTTCTTCGCCCATATCTTCTAAAAATAAAGAAGGATCTCCTGAAGATATAGTGTAAGCAATTTTAGCAAGAGTTATTGGATCAATATCTTCTACAACATTACCTACTGTTTCAACAGCATCACCTATAAAATCCCCAGCAGTATCAATTAGATCACCACCAAAATCTAATACATCATCTACTATTGGTACACCACCACCCATTATATATTACCTTTGTTATGAAATTCTCTTTTGAATTTCGATGCTTTTCTATAGATAACTCCATTATCATCTATTCTCAACCAGTTTAAAGGTTGATTTACTTTTAAAATTTTTCTAAAATGTTCTTTTGTCCAAGACATAACTTTTTTAATATTCTTAACACAAATAGTATCAATATGCCATACATTATCACCGCTTTTCCAATCATTTGGTTTTAAAAAAGTTGTTGATATAAAACGATTTTGAGCGTCGTTATTTAGAAAAGCCCAGTTTGTAAATGCAATCACTTCGTCTCCTTGTTTGTGTATTTTGTATTGTTTTAATTGGTAAGAAGGAAGAATGTGAAATAATAGATCTTTATCACTATATTTTTTATATCGGTCAAAACACCTATATAAAGATATTATAGTTTTTATTTCATCAAACATCTTACAGCAGGCGTAAATACCTGAAAACGTTTAATTTACTATGGTTTAAGGGTAAGGTCAACTTGTTTTGGTTTAAACATAAGGCTTAAACTACCTGTATAAGCATGAGATCCAAAATGAGTTAAAGCTGTTGTAGCATCTGCATATATTTTACCACCCATAGCAACCCATAATCTACAGAATGCAATGTCTTCTCCAAGGTAACCGTGTTCAGGATCTTGAGCTGTTTCAAAGAATGTATACCAACCTTCTTTCATAACCTCTACTTTGTTACCTACTAACTGTTTATTAACAGTTGCTTTTTCAGGGTATTTTTTTGCAAGTTCTTCAAATACTTCTCTTTTGATTAACATGAATCCGGTAGGACCTGCAGTAATTTCTACAAAACCATCTTTATCAATTTTAACATCATCTCTATCTGGAAAATGTACAATGAATTGTAATGAATGATTTTCACCATAACCTTTTACAGCGTATGGAGTTAAACAAAGAGGAACATCTTTTTCTAATAATCTATAGATAGCTTCTGGTTCAAATCCAATATCTGAATCTATAAATAAGAAATGAGAACAATCTGATTTTAAAAAAGAGGCTACACAATTATTTCTAGCTTGTGTAACTAAAGCCATTCCTGATTGTAAATGTAATGCTGTTGACACAGCTAATCTTGGATGAGTAGTTGATACAAATCTCATCATACTGTTCATATAGTTTGTTGTAACCATATGTCCGAAAGCCGGAGTTGCTACAAATAATTTAATTTGTTTTTTCTTGTCTGACATAATTAAAAAAGTTTTTCCATTCTTCTATTCTAGTTTCCCAAGAGTAATATTTTTTATAAAATTTAACTTGTAATTCTAGGTCCTCTTTATACACATTATTTTTATAGTTGTCCATAACTGTATTTAATGCACTTGTATAACTATCAATTAATTGAAGACCATTTTGATTAAATTCTATCATTGTTGCAAAGTCTCCACATGTTTCAGGTAAAGCTCCAAAATTAGTTGTTACTGTATGACAACCTGCCATCATTGCTTCAATAGCAGCAATACAAGATGTTTCTTCAAATATACTTGGGTATGCAAATATGTGTGATGATTTTAATGCTTCCCTAACTTCTTCATTAGGAGCATAACCAATGTAATTCATATTTTTAGTATTTCTACATAGTTCATATAATTTTTCAAATTTATCATCTTCACTTGTTTTAAACTCTGATCCGTATATTTTAGTAGAAGAATAAACATCTACAGTAAAGTCATCTCTAATTTTATTTAATTTTTCTACACAACGAACAAGAATCTCAAGACCTCTCCATGGTGTTGGAGTGTAAATTATTTTTAAACGACCATCCATTTTTTTAACTATAGGTTCTTTATATGAGAAAGTATTATTTTTAATAACAAAAGATTTATATTCAGGAATTTTAAAATGATCTCTAAATCTATTAAAACACCAATGGCTGTTGTAAACAAAAAAATCTACCGAATCTACAAATTTACGATCACGCATAAATTGAACATTAGGTTGATCATAACTTAAATGTTGCCAAACAACATTGATTTTATCTTTTTGAATAAATTGTGGATGACACATAGAAGGTATTAAGTTAATACCATTCAATGCACCTTCTGGAAGTTGACTAATCAACTGTTCCTTTATAATTTCTGTTCCACCTTTAGGCTTCATTTATATCTCCATTTATAAACAATCCATCTACTTGAATCAAGCTATTTCCTGAATACATAAGATCAAATATATCAATAAATTTAAAGTTAATATTATTTAAATAAGAAATAACTTCTTCTATTCTTGGGGCTCCCTTATTAAACATAAGTGTTTGTAGTTCTAATAATAAGTATTTACTATTCTTTATAATAGGTAATGCACCTTTAATAATATCAAGTTCAGATCCTTGGACATCCATTTTAATTAAATCATAACCTTCATTTGAACCTAATAAAGTTGATAATGTTACTGTTTTTTTCTTTTTAATTTCAAATTTATAAGGTGTATTTTCTTTATAAATAGTATTCCCAGTTTGGTAATCCCCTAAACAATTGTAATAATCAACCTCTTTATTATCTTCGTTTCCTAATAAAGCTATTTTATATTTACCTACTTCTTTTAATATTTTTTCTTTATCTTCGTTAGCTTCAATCATTAATATATCAGCTTTAGGAAAAATAAATTTAACTAATTTAGCAAACCCACCTTCATAAGCGCCAATATCTAATACTTTATTAAATTCAACTTTTTCATTTTTATAATGATTTAGTCTTTTTTCTAAAGCTATCATTGTGATTCGTTTATTAATGGAATTGTAGGAACTATTATTTTAACATCACGTCTAATATCTTTAGGATCAACAGTTGTATCAGCTTGCGCTTCTGCTTCATCCTTATAAATGTATCCAGTCTTTAAATTTATAATTGTAATTTCTGAATCACAGATTATCTTAATTTCTTTCATTTTTTATTTCTATTAACTAATCAACCCTCTATTTATCTCCATAATTGATACAATTGCTGTTACATCTGTAGTGCTATCAGAAGATAATAACAACGCATCTTTTTCTTGTAGTATTATAGGACCTGAAGCTAAATTGAAAGAAGTTTTTGCAGCTATATCATTAATACCAACTTTAATTGTTGTACTATTAGTATAACTATAAACATAAGCAGATACAGTATGAGTGCCTGTTGAATTTGCAAATTGTATGTTTTGAATAATTGCTCTTGCTGTAGCGTTGCAAGTATATACGGTTGTATTAGCAGTTGTTGTTGCTATGTAAATTGCGTTTTTAAATATATTACTCATTGATACCTTGCCATAAACCAAGTTTCAGATTCAGATATATCTTGAGTGTCTTGTGTATATGTTGAGTTTAACTGAACAACCATTTGCTCTATTGTTCTAATAATTTGATCTAATTGCGCAGAACTATATTCAGGAGTAGCGTTAGCTAATCTTGGTTGGTTTAATTTAGTCATTATCTTAAGCCGTCTGGTTGAGTATCAATTCTAATTGTACCAAATCTAAATGTTGAATCTATGTCGGAAGTTACCATTTTAATAGCAACTTGTCTACCTCTAGCTCTCATATCTACTTTAGTTGTAGTTGAATAAACTAATGTACTAGACGCAACTGTTTGTGTTTGCCCAGGATATTGTCTTACTAAAAATTGCATATTAACAGAACCTGTTTGATTTTTAAAATCAGGAATATAACGTTTAACAAACATAGAATCATTACCATCACCGATAGACATATCTCCTGTGGTAATAAAAGAAGATAAAGCTAGTCCTGCAGCATTATCACCATATTCTTGGTTATATAAAATTGATCTTCCAGATGTTAAACCAATAACTGTCGGTTGTGTTATCGCTGTAGATGTTGAACTATATTCAGTTGCAAGTGGATAAGCAAAAATATCTTGCGGAGCCCATGTAGTTCTTGCAAGTGTTCCAATAGTCCAAACTTGTTCTCTATAGTTATAAGTTACTACTTTATTAATATAGTCAGAATTAGCTGATGGGTAAAACCAATTTACTTCAGCAAATTGTAAGTTAACTCCAGCGTAAATAGTCGCTTGCTCCTCGTCATCCAAATCACTAAAAATATAATCTTGAACTGTACATGGTATTTGTTTGACTACCCCGTCAAATGAATAGAAGCCACCACTAGACATCCAAAATACAACGTTTTCAGCTTCTACGGCTGCATGTGTTGATATAGCTCCGCAGTTAGTACCTGTTTGTTTAAAACCAAATGTATAAGGAGGTCCTACAAACTGCATTTGATGTGCTGATGTATTTGTTAAAATTAATAAATCACCTCTTGTTCTAACAGCAGTTACAATTCTATTTCCTGAAGACAGTCTTTGAAAACCTGCAGTATTAATAGCTGTTGGTGTGAAATCAGTAATAGATTCTTGAGATCCAAATAGTACCGCCATTGGATCATAACTATTACTATCTCCTGGAGTTGTTTGAGTTCCTAAAAATATAATATGTCTATCACGAGAAGATACAATCATATAATTAGATTGTGTAGGAGCTTGTGTAATTAAAGTTGCTCTAGTATTTCTAGATATTACAAAAGTAGATGTATCTAGATAATATGTTTTACCGCTTTTAATTGTTGCAACTAAATCTTCTCCCCAGTTATCTAATATCCAGATTCTAGCATTTTGAGTTATAACTCCTGTTGGCCTTGCTGTACCCCAAGTAGAAAATCCCCATGATGCAGCTCCCCATCCAATACCAAATTGAGAAGTATCTGCCCCAACGTTTATTTGAAATGCTCCAGTTCCTGTTGCAGTATCTGATATAGTAGGAGTACCAAGTTCAGCTACATTTATTTTAAATGTATTAGCATTTGTAATTTCTTGAATCTCAAATTCTTGAGACATAGTAGTATCAGTAATCCCAGCCGCTCCAACACTAACTCCAGTTACCGATGAAAATGTAACAAAGTCTCCTGCTACTGCTCCATTAGAAGTTGAAGTAACATCTACAATAGTTGTTCCTGAAGTAAATGAAAATACTACAGCTTGTGTAGTAGAAATAGGTGTAACATCATAAAAATTATTATCGTAATAAATATAAAGTTTTCTATCTGTACCAATAGCAGAGAGAGAATCTCCTGCTAAATCTGTATAGTTATGCATGTCTCTAGCAGCACCTATTAAAGTAAAAGGAGGCGCAGCATTGCTCCATCCGCCTATTTTTTCAGGTACTCCATAACGAAACCTAACGTTATCACAGTCTACCCATCCGCCTTCAGCTCCATAAGCTGTATCTTGTTTATTGATACCTGGACGTGGAAATTTTAATTTAGTAATTGGCATAAGCTTACTTATACCACCAAATTTGTTGAATTATACTATTTTTTAGTAAAAGGTGGTAATCCTAATAGAGGTCTTTTATCATATAAATTGGAATCTGCAAACTGTCCATTTACATGGTTATAATGCAAGAAAACTTGCGCACAGATATTGCCTTTAAACTCGTCTCTCCAATGTTCTAATTCACAACCAGAATACACTAACATATCACCAGGTTCTAGATCCACTCTTATGCCTTTAGGAGCATCTGGTTTCATTATATTCTTATATTCATCAATTACATTATTACTTCCTGTTGTATCTAAATAGATAGCCCAAGGATCTCCACCTAGATTTAATGTAGTAGATATCTCACAAGATGGTCTATCTTTATGTCTCTTTAATATAGATCCCTTCTCGTACACGCGCGCGTACGAGTACGTAGGTATTAAATTAAGATTAGTTTGTTGTTTCATTATAGGCATTACTTTCATAAGTAATGTTTCCATAACAAAGTCTGCATAATGAGAATATACATTTGGAACTTGTTGATCTTTCCAAGTACCTAACATCCCATTCTCCGCTACTATATTATTTGAGTATAGATAATTAACAGCGTCTCTTTTAAGTAGGAAATAATTAAATACAAAGTTAGCAAGATCGTATGGTATTGCTTTTTTAATTACTTGGTATTTATTCTGGGCGAAGCTCATGCTTGCATTCCTGCCTGTAGAAAATTAAAGGATACTGATATTCTTATATCATCAGATTGATTTGGATCAACACAGTGATTAAGCCATGATGGAAACATAATCAGTCTTCCAGCGATTGGTTTATAATAAACTTCTCTCCAAAGGTAAGATGGTAATTGACCTTCTTTTCTTCTTGGATGAGTCATAGCTGCAACTGATTTTGGATCTTCACATTTTAAATGTCCACAATTCTCTGGTGTCTTAATGTAATAAACTCCAGACCATAATGAATTAGGATGCATATGAGGTCTATTAAAACCACCTTTGTAATTTATATTTGCCCACATATTACCAAGGAATGGTTCGTTATCTAATAACTCTTCTTTATAAATATGAAATTGTGCCTTAAATAATAAATCAACTAATTCTCTGTATTCTGGAAGTTTATGCATATTTGTTTCACTATGCCATCCATTCATATTAGTTTTTTGAAGACCTTTATCTTTTCTAGACCATTCAATAATATTATTTTCTAAATGTTTATTTAATTGTGGACTGCCTACATCAGCAACATAAATAGGTGTTGCAAAGAATAATTCTCTATTCATCATTTAAATGGAGTTCCTCCAAACCACATTACAAGTGATTTTCTTGTACCTTTTGTAATTGGTATAACTCTGTGTCTTATATAACTTGCAAAGAAAATAGCTTGTCCTTGTTTAGGTCTTGCAATCTTTCCATCTGACATTAATTCTAGTCCACCACCTTCAAATTCTGATTCATGAGATAATAAACAAGTCATAGATATTTTACGTACTGGCGGTTCATTTGCACAATTAACATCTGAATCTATATGCCAATCATAAAATCCACCTGATGGATATTCTGTATATTGAGCAGGTTCTGTTATTTGCATTCCTTCAAATCCAAAATGATTACCATTAGTTTGCTGCATTACTCTTTCTAGAGTTTTATACATTTCAGGCATCTTATTAAAAGGTATCCAACTAATATGAGAAGTTCTAACCTTTGTATCTACTGTGCCACCTTTACCTCCACCCACTTGACCATTTTCAACGGGTTCAGCTCTACCTGCATTTATAATTAATTGACATTGTTCTGGTGTAAATAATGGTGAAGTTGTCTCTACAATTAAAGACTTCCAACGTGGTTCTGTTATTATCATTGTGCTCCTCTGTTTTGTATTGGATCATAAAGAACATCGCAATTAGCAGCTAACGTTCTTCTTGTATCATTTGTTCCATTGAATGGATAAACACAGTGTCTCATGTCATATGGAAAAATATAAAAATCTCTAACTTCCATTGGTGGTTGATAATCTACTTTAGCAAATTGACCAGATGAAGATCCTAATATTTGTAGCTTTCCATTTTGTGGAGCTTGTTCTGCTGAATATTCAACTCCATAAGTATTTGGTAACTTTAAAATCATAACTGAAGACAGTCCAGTGAACAAATTGCCTTGGTGAACGTGAACGGGATTGTATTCATGAGCTTTCATTTCATTAACCCAGATTGAATTTAAATGAGTTTGATATTTTCTAATATGATTAAATTCTAAATAATGATTAAACATTTCCATAAACCATTGTTTAACATTAAGTGGTAAATGATCATGTCTTTTCATTTTAGATTCATCCTCTCCATTATAAAATAAAGAATGTTCATTTTTAATTTTACCTACTAATTGTTTATTAGCAGGATAAAGTTCATTAAATCTTTGTTCATATATTGAATTGATTGCATGAAATATATCTAAAGGAGTTTCGTAACGCATGACACACTGACCTAAAAATGTGAAATTAAATTTCATAATCCCATTTCTTTTCTAATCTTTGTTGCAGATATTTCTTGTATTTCTTTTGGTAATACAATCTCTTCAATCTTATAACCAACACCTCTACCATAACAAATGTTTGTAATATTAGGTACTTTTATAACTTCAAATTGACCTGTGTAATCTTTAAGTTTTTTTTCAATTCGTTCTTTAATTTCATCAAATACAAATGGATTATCTTTTGTAGTAACTTGATCTCTAACCATAATACAAACTTGACCAGTCTTCTTTAAGATCTCTTTAAATAAAGCCAAATGTCCATCATGGAATGGCTGCCAACGTCCAAGCATCTGTGCTGTTGGTTTAGAGTAATCTATCATGTATCTCCTTTATTATGTTATCGTAATTAAAATCTTTTATCTCAAAGTCTACTTTTTTAGGTTTCTCAAATACTTTATTAGTATCTTCAAATCTTCCTTTATCAATTGTATTCATCCAAATCTTCATATCATAGAATGATCTATAAGATTCAAATGGACAAACAAAGTCTATAACAACATGATTAACTGCAAGATCACACATAGTCATCATACGATTCGCTTGTCGTCTACGACCATCTTCTGTAAAATCCCAATCTTCAAATAGCTTTCTAATATCATCAGCATTAAAGTGTGGTATCTTTTTACCTTCAATTAATTTTTTAGCAAATGTAGTTTTGCCTGATCCTGGTAATCCAAATATTAATATCTTCATTAAAATTTTATATGTCCATACGCATCAACAATGCCTTTAGGCAATTGTGATCTGTAAGGATTATCTTCCTTTCTTATATCTTCTCTAATAGTATGCATTCTATTTCCAACCACTGTATCGTCGTAACCTATACCATTTATTTTAAATTGATTCAAGGATTTATAGTTATGATTAAATCTAGGTATTTTTAAAAAGTCATATATTTTGTTTATCTCAATTTCTGGTTGATTTACTAAATCATCATATTTTAAATAATGACACATTTGTGGATAGTTGTAAGAATTCTTTATGGCTTCTAGATCTTTTGCAATCGCACCATCTTTATTCATTAGCATCCAAAGTTTTTCTTCAATTGTTTGTTTACCATATTTATGAACAAAGCTTGTTGGTTCTTTTTCAAACCATTTTATATAAGAGGCAAGAACATCTAATACATCTCTTAAAATAATAATGCATTTAAAAGGTCGTTTAAAATGCTTTTGCATTAACATAAAATTACCAGGTGTCATAACAGGACCTCTGTCTATAATATAACGCTGCGGCCAGTCTTTATAATAAGTGTCAAAGACACTATCTAAAACGTTATCTAATGATTTATGATCTGGATAATTTTGAAATACATCTGTTTGCTTAAGAAGAAACAAATCTTTCATTATCTCTAATGTAATAGAATTAGGTGTTACAGCGATGTCTGGGTTTTGATTCATCAACGAACCAAATAGAGTATTACCAGATCTTGGTAATGCTACTAAAAAGAATAATTCTTTACTTGGATTCTTGTCCAAATGTAGGTTGTCCAATTGCTTTCTTCTCATCATGTTTTAATAGTCCTAATTCTTTCTTAACTCTTTCAATAGTTTGTAATTGTCCAAGAACATTGAATACTTCTGGTTGAGAAGATCCAGGTGTTAATGTTTCAGCTTTATTCTTCATGATTTGGTGATATGATTCTAATTGATGAGTATTAACATTTTTAGTGTCAAATGATCCATCATCAAATTCTTTTTTCAAATTAGACCACATATTAATTTCTCTCATACGATCTCTTGCAACTAATTCCATATTTGCTTGTGCATATATCTTTTCATCTAAATCTATTTTATAACATTCTAGTTTATATTCATCTGTTTCAGTTTCTAATTTCTTTTCTAACCATTTAATCTTTGCATCGTTTCTTCTGTAATCAAAAGATAATGACATTAAATTTTCTAAAAATACGTTTTGTTCTCTAACACATTGCCAGTATTTAGAAGATATAGTTGGATACTTTGCATCTTGTAATACTGAAATTCTAGCTTCTGTTTCTGTTCTGAATATTTGTTTTTTTGTCCAAGTATCACGAAGTTCCTCAACCATTCCTTTGAATGCGTTAAGATCGTTTGGATCAAGTAGATTGTTTAAGTGAGCTTCTTCTTGCTGTATTAAGCTCTTTATATTTCTCTTCTCTGTCATTCGATTGGAGATATAGAGATATTTTATGACGTTGTCAAGGTAGAAGCAGTTGCTGAAGTTGGAGTTCCTGTCCATTCTTCTGTGGCTGCTGTAACCGAACCAGCAGTTGGTATGTTTGTCCTACCACCAAATCCTAAACCTGCAGCTTGAGTACCTGCAGATCCTAAAAAATATCTTGCTGTTGTCATAGGAGGTGCTGATGACCAATTTGTACCATCCCATGTTTCTGTATTTGTTACAGGAACTGTTGTATTACCTGCAAAACCAAGTGCTGATGTTTGATTTCCTGCTCCACCTAATGCAGACCTTGCCGTATTCATACTATTTACTGATGTCCAACTTGTTCCATTATAAAATTCAGTTGCTCCTGTTAAAGGAGGACTACCACCAAATATCAATCCTGCTGTTTGAGTGCCAGCACCTGCTAAACTTGCTCTTTGTGTATTTAGATTACCTCCAGCTGTCCAAGCACTTCCATCATATTCTTCTGTAAGATTTGTAAGTGTAAGTGCAGGAGCTGTTCCAGTATATCCTGCTGCTACAAATGCTGCAGTTTGTATACCTCCTCCAGCTGCTATATATCTTGCATTAATTAAATTTCCACCGGGTGACCAAGATGTTCCATCATATTCTTCTGTAGCTTTTCCAACAGTTGAAAAATTAGGGCCAACATCATAACCACCAAAACCTAAACCTGCGGTTTGAGTACCAGCACCTGCTAAACCATATCTTGCTGTTCCTAAATTTCCACCCGCTGCCCACGCTGATCCATCATACTCTTCTGTTGCAGCCGAACGAGCTGGAGTATTAAACATTCCTCCAAATCCTGCTGCTGCAGTTTGTGTACCGGCTGAACCTAATTCTCGTCTGCCCGTTCCCATATTCCCGCCGCTCGCCCAAGCACCCGTGGCTGGCGAAAAGATTGTTGAGTTCCATTCTTCTGTTGCGGCTGTTATTGGAGGTGTGCCACCAAATCCTAAAGCTGCTGGTGCTGTTCCTGCTCCTGCTAAACCATATCTTGCTGTTCCCATAGAGGGAACTGTATTCCAAGATGTACCATCATATTGTTCTGTGTTTGCAGAAGGAACAGTTGTGGCACCACCAAAAGCTATTGCTGATGTTTGAATTCCTGCTCCTGCCAAATCATTTCTTGCTGTATTCATTAAATTTACAGTAGTCCAAGTAGATCCATTAAATTCTTCTGTGTCTGCTGTACGAGCAGTTGTATAACCACCAAACGCTAAACCTGCAGTTTGTATACCTGCTCCTGCCAAAGATCCTCTTGCAGTATTTAAACTTCCACTTGTTGTCCAAGTTGAACCATCATATTTTTCTGTAGCCGAGGAAACTGATGGAGTTCCACCACCAAAAGCTAAACCTGCTGTTTGAATTCCACAACCAGCTAAACCTCTTCTTGCTGTTGCCATACTTCCACCAGCAGACCAAGAAGAACCATCATACTCTGCTGTATCAGTTCTATTTTGAATTGGAGGATAAGTAGATCCACCAAAAGCAAGTCCAGCTGTTTGAGTTCCAGCTGCTGCTAAACCACTTATCGAAAGAGGATAATTTCCACCTGCTGACCAAGTGTATCCTGAATATTCTTCTGTTGCATTTGTTCTTGTAGGTGTACCTCCACCAATGGCAAGTCCCGCTGTTTGAGTTCCTGTACCTGCTAAATATCTTCTAGCAGTAGTCATGTTTGATCCTGCTGACCACGCTTTAATTTGTACTAATGATTTTAATGTACCTGATGTAGAGTTATACCACACCTGTCCCTCGTTGCCCGTATTGAGTGTTGGGTCTGAACTTAAGTAATTGACTCTTAATCCTGCTAGCTCGTTGTAGGTCGTCATGTGATTGACCTACGGTAAAGTTATAGCAGTCGGTCTTTGATTGAATCCTGGTCTATTTTTTTGATCTTCTGGTAAAGCGTCATAAGCTGCTTGAGCCGCTGTTACTTCTGCATCAACAATTGCTTGTGCTTCTGCTTTAGTTTTTTCAACTCCGTTTTTCTCTGCTAACCATAAAGCTCCTTTTTCAGAATTTCCGATTACCCAAACATCTCCTGGGAATCCTCTTAAGAAAAAGTTTCTTCTGTCTTCTGCAGTAAAAAAACCTTTGCCAGTGTTAGTTGCTGTACCGTATATAAAAAGTGCCATATTTATGCTCCTTGGTTAGTTATTATAAGTCAATTTATTCATAATGTAAACTAACTTGTAGTTATAGTTTTTGTATTAGTTGCTGTGGTTTCTCCTGTGAATTCTTCTGTGGCTGCAGAGTTAGGTGGTATATATCCACCAAATCCTAAAGCTACAGTTTGAGTACCACATCCTGATATATGGTATCTTGCTGTTGCCATTGTTGGAGCGGTTACCCACGAAGTTCCATCCCATTGTTCTGTTGCACCTGTAGTTGGAGGACTTCCTCCAAAAGCTAAAGCAGCCGTTTGTGTTCCTGCTCCTGCTAAAGCATATCTTGCAGTAATCATAGAATTAACTGAAGTCCAACTTGTTCCATTAAAAGATTCTGTAGCTGTTGTAGGACCTGGTACATCACCACCAAAAGCTAATGCAGCAGTTTGTGTACCTGCTCCATATAAACCTAATCTAGCTGTATTTAAACTTCCAGTATTAGTCCAAGTTGTTCCATCATATTTTTCTGCTGCACCTGTACGAGCACCAGGAGGAGTATTACCACCAAATCCTAATCCTGCTGTTTGTGTTCCTGCGCCAGCTAAATATCCTCTTGTAGTATTCATATTTCCACCAGGTCCCCAAGTAGAACCATCAAATTCTTCTGTGGATGCTGTTCTACCAGTTGAAGCAACTCCACCTGCTGCAAGTCCTGCTGTTTGAGTTCCTGCTGCTCCTATACCTCTTCTTGCTGTTGCCATGTTTCCGCTAGGACTCCAAGAAGTTCCATTATATTTTTCTGTTACTGCTGAAAGTGCAGTTATAGCTCCACCAAAAACAATTGCTGCTGTTTGCGTACCAGCACCTCCTGAATCTCTTCTAGCTGTTCCCATATTACCACCCGCTGCCCACGCTGCGGCTGTGATGATACTAGTTGATTGATTAAATTCTTCTGTTGCTGTTGTGGTAGCTGGAGCAGATCCACCAAAAGCTAAACCTGCAGTATTATTTGAACCACAACCTGCAAGGTAAGCTCTAGCAGTTGCCATGTTTGCAGTGGATGTCCAAGATGTTCCATCGTATTTTTCAGTTGCTGCAGAGTTAGCTGGAGCTGCTCCACCAAAAGCTAATGCAGATGTTTGTGTACCATCTCCTGCTAAAGATTGTCTTCCTGTATTCATTGAATTTACAGAAGTCCACGTTGATCCATCGTATTCTTCTGTAGTTGTTCTAAAAGGACCACCACCAAAAGCAAGTCCTGACGTTTGTAAACCACAACCAGCTAAATAAGATCTCGTTGTATTTAAATTTCCACCAGCAGCCCAAGCTGCTCCATCATATTCTTCTGTTGCATTTGTAGCAGCAGGAGCAGATCTACCACCAAACGCAAGTCCTGCAGTTTGTGTGCCTGCACCTCCAACATATTGTCTAGCTGTTCCTAAATTTCCTCCAGCAGTCCAAGCTGAACCATCGTATTCTTCTGTGGCATTTGAAACTGCTGTTGTATATCCTCCAAAACCCAATGCAGAGGTTTGTGTTCCTGCACCTCCTAAAGATTGTCTGGCTGTCGCCATATTTCCACCAGCTGCCCAACCTGAACCGTTATATTTTTCTGTAGAAGCAGATCCAGGTGCTCCACCAAAAGCAAGTCCTGCTGTTTGTGTACCTGCTCCTGATAAAGAATTTCTAGCCGTAATTAAAGGCGATCCGCTACTCCATGCAGCTGATGCTAAAACACTCTTAAACGTTCCCGAAGTCGTATTATACCAAACTTGTCCTTCAGCATCGGAGCTCGGATCTGAACTGTAGTTCTTTACGTATTTACCAAAAATTTCTTTGTATGTTGTCATATTATGAGGTTGTTATTTTTTTAGCAGATAGGAATGCTCCTGTAAATTCTTCGGTTGCTGTTGTATTAGCCGTTCCACCAAATGCTAAACCTGCTGTTTGATTTCCTGCTTCTCCTACTCCTCCTCTTGCAGTGGATAAAGGTGTTGAAGTTGTCCAAGTTGTTCCATTATATAGTTCTGTTGCACCTGTACTTGTTGGATTATAACCACCAAAACCTAAAGCGGCTGTTTGAGTTCCAGCACCTCCAAAATTATTTCTACCAGTGTTTAAATTTCCACCTGCTGTCCAAGCAGATCCATCATACTCTTCTGTTACAGTTACTACAGCAGCTGGAGATGTTCCTAATTTTCCTCCAAAACCTAAACCTGCTGTTTGTGTTCCTGCTCCTGCCATTCCATCTTTAGCAGCACTTAAATTTCCTCCTGCTGTCCATGCAGAGCCATCGTATTCTTCTGTTACATTAAGAGCTCCTGGAGGAAAAGGAGGATCAAATCCACCAAAAGCTAAAGCTGATGTTTGAGTTCCACAACCTGCTATACTATATCTTCCTGTTCCCATACTTCCACCAGGACCCCAAGAAGTACCATCATATTCTTCCGTTGCAGGTGATCCAAATAGAGGAGGTCCTACAAATCCTCCAAAAGCTAATCCTGCTGTTTGCGTTCCTGCTCCACCTAAAGCTTGTCTTCTAGTTGTTAAATTTCCTCCAGCTGCCCAAGCACTTCCGTCATATTCTTCTGTACTATTTTGTAGAACTGGTGATGTTGGTGGTGGAATATATCCACCAAAACCTAATGCTGCTGTTTGAGTTCCACATCCTCCCAAGTTAAGTCTACCTAAAGATAAATTTCCACCCGCTGCCCACGCATCAGCAACTAATTGATAACCTTTCAAAACTCCAATAGTATTATTGTACCAAATCTGACCTGTCTCTGGATTTGTAGGATCTGTTGATACTGACTCTATTGTAGTACCACGTATTTCTTTAAAGGTTGTCATTTCAAACCTCCCTTAATTATTCTGTAATAGCCAACCTTGTGTTGCATCAACGTATACAAGTGTAAATCCTGCTCTTTCTGTTGCCACCGTTAAATCTGTTGCCGAACCTTGGATTGGGTTACCATTTCTAGCTACTGTGAAATTGTTAGTGTCAAACGTTGCATTGTAATCTATGAAAGAAATAAAATCACCTAACGTTGGTGATGCTGGTAATGTACAAGTAATAGCATTTCCAGATGTGTTTACAAAATAACCTTGTTTAACTGTTGCAGAAAAACTTGTTGATTGAACTGTTTGCCAAGCTGCTCCGCCTGACACAGTTGCAAAAGATAAATTACCAGATCCATCGGTTTGAATAACTTGATTAGCTGTTCCTGTAGCTGTTGGTAAGTTTAATGTATAAGATGCTGAAACAGTAGTTGAAGATCTTAAACCTACATATTCACCACCCGCTGCATCTTGGAATCTTACTTCAG
>Ga0209298_10000596_pt1 | contig 24239 bp, 39 predicted proteins | sample S_140806_EF_Meta_FD_187325 | JGI IMG/M metagenome (GOLD analysis project Ga0209298, IMG submission 187325) | Freshwater microbial communities from Lake Simoncouche, Canada to study carbon cycling - S_140806_EF_MetaG (SPAdes) (version 2) | ecosystem: Environmental > Aquatic > Freshwater > Lake ...
TTCCACAACTCTCGCAAGTGAAGACATTTTCGCCATTACAGCAATCACACTTGGTCATTAGTTATCGCCACTAGGGGCAGTAGTTAGGTCAATCCCCACTAGGTCAGCAAGGTCTTTTAGATTTTGCTTGGCTAGGTTCAGTTGAGCGATTAGTTCGTCAATGCGGGCAATCATTATTTCGTTTTGAGTTGGCAAGGTTCTCTCCGTGTTGGTTTGGTATTCCACTAGGTATTGTGGGTCAGCACCACACTCGCCACAGAAGGACAAGTTGTAGGAGTTGGTAAAGGTTGCTAGACAGGCTAGGCATTTTGTATTTTGGGACATTTGGTTTCCTATCGTTCGGTTTGTGTTGCTACATAGATACTACTCCCGACTAGCGATAAAAGTTCCCGTGTTTTGTGAGTTATCTGGAAAAAATGAAAAATGTCCTGCGAACCACCTGCCAAAAAATAATCCCCCTGACTTCTCATCAAGGGGATTATTTGTCTAGGGGGACTTGACTACTCTTCGTCTTCGTCGTCGTCTTCTGGCTCTTCGTCGTAATCGCAATCGCCATTACAATCTAGCGAATAGCACTCTTCGCACTCTTCTCGGTCAGTAGCACCCTGCTCAATCAGCGTGGTAAAGCCTGCGTTGGCGTCTTCGTGGTTAGTTTCTACCGCTTCGATAAAACGCAACGAGCAAGACTTCTCAAACCACTCTTTTAGCGTAGCGAGCATTTGGCTTGGGGTCATCTCTTCGCTGGTGTGAATAAGGTCATACTCATACTCTCGCATTTGCTGAACCTGCTCATCATCTAGCAAGACATAGATTTTGTGGCAAGTATCGAAAGCGATACCCTTAGCGTTATCTACTGCTAGTTCTGTCTCAAACCAATCAATCATCTTGATTTTCCTATCTGGTCGGTGTTTGGGTTGGTGTTGCTTACATAACTATCAAAGCACAGATCGAAAAGAATAGTTCCAACTTCTTACGAAGTTTTATGCTATCTTCTGGAAAAAATGAAAAATGTTTTAGGGCAACAGAGGCTCGCTGTGGGCTGGGCAAAAAAATACCCTGCTATTTCTAGCAAGGTATCTTTTTGGTGTCTTGACTAATCAGTTAGAAAGTCTTGGTCTTCGGGATAGACAGAAGTTTCGGTGTCTTCGTTTTCGTCTTCGTCTTCACCTTCTTCGTCCCAATCCATTTCCAAACGCTCACGCTCGGCGTCGTAATCTGGTTCGTGGTCGTATCTGCTGACTTCTTGGTCGCAGCCACAGCAAGGGCGGTCTTCGCAACGGCACATCTCGGTATCCTATCTACTAAGTTGGTGGAGCATTACATAAATAGAATACATCTGGCGACCGGAGCTAAATAACTTTTTATCAAAAGTTTTTTTGTTTTATCTGGAAAAAATGAAAAATCACTAAGGAGAAAAACGCTCGCTGTGGGCTGGGCGTATGAGTTCTAGTGGTTTATTTTTTCTCTGCTTTTTTCTTGGCGTAGTGCTTTTGACTAGCCTTTTTGGCAGATACTTTTTGGCAAGGCAGACAAGTTCGGCGAGTGCCACCCTTTACCTTGTGAATAACGGTGTTTTCGGGAGTTCGTTCGTGTAGCCCATTTCGGCACATTGGATTAGCCAATACAGACGCTATCAGCATAGGTCTTGACGCTAGTGCTAACTTTTTTCGGTGTGTGAGTTCATAGTGTCTAGGGTTCACGCATAGTTCTTGCTCACAGGTTCGCTCTAAGGCATAGTATCGCTGGTCTGGCAACTTGCCTAGTCGGCTCTCGTAAGCGTATCGGTGTGCCATTACCATTTTGCCATTTAGGCGACCCTGCCCTGCCCATAGTAAAGGTTGGCGAGTTGGTCGGTCTTTACTAGGTAGAGAGAAACTTCCGTGCCACAGCCAGCAACCATTTTCTAAAATCTCTACTCGGCGAGCGAAGTTGAGTTCGGTGATGTTTCGTGTGAGTGGTTGTAAGACGCTCTTATCTGGAAGTTCAGGGAGAGGCTTGTGTGAGTTTGTATTAGACATAAGTCAATGATAAATCTAGGGGGGGACATTTTTGCTGACTTCTAATGAAGTAAAGATTACTTCTTCTGGAAAAAATGAAAAATGATTAGCAAACCCGAACATAAAAAATAATCCCCCTGACTAATCAAGGGGACTATCTTGGTGTGAAGTTAGTTAGTATTCGTATTCGTCTAACTCGTCTTGTGTCGCTTGCTCAAACTCAAAACTCGCACCTAACTCGTCGTGAGATGAGCGAACAACTTTTAGGGTCTTGTAGTCGGTGCTGGTGTAGAAACGAAGTGTAAAGTCATAATCTCCCGTGAGAGATGAAACTAGATTTTCTGGTGTCGTAATCTTGTATCCACCCACGCCACGCCAAGTCATTCGTGAGCCAATAATCTTGATAGGCGTGTCTAACTCAAACTCGTTAGCAACTAGCCACTTGTTCATTAGGTCGTGTTTGATGTTGTCTAGGTCGTCGTCAAAACAACCATAGCAATACTCGCTAGGTGATGAAGTGTCTGTATCTTCGTCATAATCTTCGCAAGAGCAAGTATTAGACAACTCGTATTGGAGAGTTAGAGTTTTGTTAGTAGTTTCCATTGAGAGAGTTTCCTATCTATCAGTTTGTTTGGCGTTTGCCTAAATAAAGATTATCGTATCCAAAACTAACTTTTGATTATTAGTGAGAAGTTTGCTGGCTTTATCTGGAAAAAATGAAAAATGATTGGCGAACCAAAAACGGCAAAAAAAAACAGGCAGTTAGTAAAGGGAGACTTTACTAACTAACCTGCTCTCTCATCTAGTCGGCTTGGATAGGGGACAAGCGACTAGGGCTTAGGTATCCGTCTAGGTGTTTGACCAGAACGGCACATCTTTATTCCATAGCAACGCTTTATCGGCTACGGGCGACACAAACTCGCTAAATACCTCTCCGTCATAGGCATACTCTCCTGTATCGGCATTGACGACAACGATAGGGTTGTCCGACCACTCCCCACCCGTTAGGTGTCCGCTCTCTATCCCGAACCCTAGCGAGCCGTCATACTCGCCGAGTTCCATAGCGAACCCGTGAAATAGTTGAGCGGTTAGGTAAGACGGGTCTCCAATGCGAGCCGTGCGAGCCAGAACATTTTTTACTGCCGTAAGGTTATCCGTGCCTGACCAATGTCCGTAAAAGACTATCGGTGAGGAAAATCGGTGGCTCTCAATCTGTATGTATGAGCGGTCTCCCATTTTAGTCCTCGCCGTCTTGGATAAAGCCGTCTAGGTGGTGGCTCTCAACGATAGCCGATACGGGTGCGGTGTCGCTACCTTGCCAAGTAATCTGGAACGGCTTGCCGTCTTTGCCCTCTACTGTCGGCAACTTTACTTCTGCCGTGTAATAGCCGAGCCGTGCTAACTCTATTGCCTGAACACAGGTCTCAACCATTACCAATGGAATAGGTGGATAGTGGTTGCCTTGTAAGTGCCAAGCGATTTTTCGGTCTAGTGATAACTCGGTGTTAGCAATCATCAACTCTGTTAGTTTGCCCATTTTGGTTGTCCTCTCTATCTGGGTAAGTTCAGTATAGCAATCCACAAACTCTCGTCAAGTTCATTTTGATTTTTTCGGTGTGTTGTATCTGGAAAAAATGAAAAATGATTAGCGACCTGCGAGATAAAAAACTAAACCTGCCTAAGCAGGTCTAGTCGTGTTGATTACCTAATCTCTTGGGTCGTAATCATCTCTGTCTTGGTCAGCCTCGTAATCATCTCTATCATCAGAGAGGCTACTCTCACGATAGGTAGAGCCACAAAACTCACACTCAATAGCGTAGTTGCCCCAATCATCAGTAGAGGTATCACCAGCCTCGTTGGTTTTGCCACACTCCTCGTTCTCACACTCAAACTCGTCGTATGAAACTTCCTGCGAATAGATACCTGAACCCTTCATTGAGCCTTCTGGATAGTTATCAGACATTAGTTCAGCACTCCTAGATAATCTGCCTTGTAGTTGTTTGGATAGTCGTTGTCGTAAGCCTCTGTAAGGTAGCACTCGTGGCAGATAGGTCTAGATGCGAACAGAGGTGCGTTTGGTAGATAGTCTGCGATAGCAGGGGTATCCACGCCAGCCTCTATACAAGAGGCACATAAGGTTTCATTAGTTTCCATAAGTTCATACTAATCACAACCACAGACACAAGCAAGTTTATTTTCGTGGTTTATCTGGAAAAAATGAAAAATAGTTAGCGAGCCAGCAGATAAAAAAAGTTAGTCAGTTTAGACACTTGACTAGGTGTTTCCTTTTCAGGTTGGTTTAGCAGATTGAGAACCCACCAGAGTTTTCCAGAAACTCGGCAAACTCGGCTAGGTCATCAAGGTCTAGGAAGTAGTGTGTTGCCCAATCGTCCGTCTTACCCTCACCAGAGCAAGCATTACAGAACCCGTGCGAACGACCCGTCAGCATTTTCATCTCTATCGGCAACTCTCGGTCAGGCATTCCGTTCTCCACTCCCACTTGGTCAGAACGGATACCCGTTCCCTCACACAGGTCGCAAGCGAGCCGTTCCAAGCCAGCGAGGTAGGAGTTGCGTTTCTCAATGTAGGTACTAGCCGAGCCGTCAGCGAGAGCCGTCTTTATCAAGCGAGCCAACTCCACGCTGTCCTCGCCGTCAAGCCCGTCCCCGTCGTTGCTGTGTCCGTGTTCTACCTTGCCAGCAAGTTCGCCGTGTTGGTCTAAGCAGTAGTCCCAGAGTGGTCGCCACCCCCAGACATTACGGCGAAAATACTCGCCCGTTTTATTGACGGCGTTTTTTCCATAAACATCCATACCCATTTTGTTTTTCCTATTCTCTCGGTGTTCTTAGCGAGCCACTAAGTCGGTGTATTGCTCAATAAGTTCTCTCGGTGTGTTTGGCACTCTGTCCAAGCCACCTAGTCGGTATCCAGCCAAGATGATTACCTCGTGTGTTTGGAAACCTAGCGTGTGAGTTAGGGTGTCCAAGATTTCTGACGAAACCTCTTTGTGTCCACGCTCAACCTCGCTTAGGTAGCCCAGAGCCATACAAGACTTCTTTGCTGTGGCTCGTAGTGTCCAGCCCTTTTCAGTTCGGAGTTCTCGTAAAACCTCGCCTAGTGCGTGTCGCATTAGCATTTTCAGTTGTCCTTTCAGTTGATAAATAGTGTGGCTGTAAGAATAAGATACACGAGATAGATAGCAGGGGCAAGTCTTATGGAAAGTTTGTTTGTTCGTGTGAAGTAGTAGAAAGCAAAAATCACAAATGCGATTACCAGCGAGCCAGCAGGAAGTAGCAACCAGACCCAAGCAGACTTCCAAGATAGAGATAGACCCATAAAGACGAGCAACTTCACATCACCCATACCAATAGTTCCCTTGCCACCAAAATAAACTCCAACGAGCAAAGTTGCTACTCCAAAGACGATAGGCAAGATAAGCGACCAGAGCCAATCGCCAGATAGAACAGCGTAGGTAGTGGCACAGATTAGCCAGAGGTAGAGAGCAGGAAGAGTGTATTTGTTAGGCACTCGTGCGAAGCGTAGGTCAGCGATAACGATAGGAACGCTGACGACTAGCAAGTAAGCAACAGGGATAAGAAGTAAAGTATTCATACAAGCGACTATACAGGTATAAGCAACTTCGCACAAGTCTTTCGTGTTTGTTTATCTGGAAAAAATGAAAAATAATCTGCGACCCTCACGCCAAAAGAAAAACGCCAGCAGATTTCTCTGCCAGCGTTTTCTTTGGGGGGGGGGGATTATTTAGTTATGGGGTGTTGCTTTGCTAGTTCTGGTCAGAGAACATCTACTCGCAGAGTAGGCTGACCAGCACCTTTGGCGACTTTGTAGGTCTGGACAAGTTCATAGAGTTCTGGGTTCTCTATTGCCATACGCTCAAAGTCAATCTTTTCGGAGGAGGGGATTACCTTTACAGCAATCAGACGCTTTCCCTTAGCGTCAGTTCCAATCAGTTCAGAAGTAATCTGACCTAATGCGTCAAGCAACATCTGACGAGCGTTCTCGCTCATCTCTTTTGCTTGCTTGCCTAAATCACGCCCATCACGCAAGTTCTTTACTTGCTTTTGGAGTGCTGGTTTCAGGACTACCACATTTGGAGTTGTGGTGCTGATAGTGGTGGTGCTTTGGTTCTTAGTTGCTGTTCCCATTGGACTTGCCTTTCATTAGTATTGTCGTTGGGTGTGTTGCTCTATAAGTAAAGCACAGGTTGGTTTGATAAGTCAAGTTCATTTCACAAGTTTTTTGGAAAAGTTTTTTTGTATCTGGAAAAAATGAAAAATCACCACTCAACCTCAACCTCTGCTGGGTCGCCACATTCATAACAACAAATGTAGCCTCGTCCGTCTGCTACTCCGTGAACCTCATAAATGTCCACGACTATCGCACCACACTCTTGGCAATCAAGTTCCGTTTCCAGCAGGGTCGTCCCCGTCTTAGTGCTAATCATCTGTGAACTCCGTCCAAGTGTCGTGTCCGTCAAGTAGGCTCAGGTCAGACCCGTTGTCCCACTTCACACGAATAGTCAGACCTCCCCAAGGGTCGGTGTATTCACCTGTCTTTGTCCCAAGCGAGCCGTTAGTTAGTTCTGTGTAAGGGTCGCTCGTATGACCGAGCCGTATCCGTATCACCTGTTCGCTCATCACTCCACGCCGTTCTCTGCTATCGGATACAAACGCTGTCCGTTCTCGTTCTTGACCACGCAGGTAGTTTCGTCCCCTTGTAGTTCCAAGCCGTCAGCAGTATCGTTCGCTAGTTCCCACGCCTGTTCAGCGTCTTTGGCTATGACTTTGTATGTCCGTGTAATCTCAACAAAGAACTCTTTGGTTTCTCTCGGGCAATCGGCATACCAATCGCTCTCGTCCTCGTAGTGAGAACAGATACAGCCGTCCTCGTTATCACGCTCTACATAGTCGGAGTGGCTGTCGGGTATGTCCCAAGTTTTAGTTTCCACCAACTCGCCGTCCGAGCCTGAATACTCAGCACCCCAACCCTGTTCTTCTTCGCACGAAAAATCAAAAGTGAGTTCTGGGTGTTGCTTGACCATAGCCTCCATAACAGGTTCGGGAATAGACCAAGCCGTGTTGTAAGAAATGCTTATGTCGGCACTTCCGTCTTTGTTGATAGTGGTTTCGGCATAGGCATCACAAGCGTCCCACTTGGTATTCCACTTTTCATTGTTCCAGTTATACCAGTTGGTAGGAGTGTCGCCCTGTTTCCCACCCTCTGACCAGCCGTGAACGCCAAAGTATTCGCCACTCTCTACTGCCTCTTTTGGTGGGGCAACAAAGTTCCAGAAAGAAAACTCTGGCTTGTCTGTATAGACAACTTTGCCAGTAGCCTCGTCAAACTTCTCTGGGTGAGGGGCAATCGCCTTTTCGTAGAAAGCCTCAATAGTTTCTTTCGTTCCAGATACGGAAACGCTGTTATAGACCCAGTTTGGCATTATGACCAATCCTCTCTCTGTATGTCCATACCCTCACGCTCAATGATTTCCTCAACCACATTTCCTGCTTGGATTTTTAGGAAAGCAAACTTCTCGGCAACTTCTGGTAGTTCCATTTTGATAGCGATACGCTCTGCCAACTTCACAGCCTTATACATAGCAGGGTCGCAGTAGCCGTCCTCTACATAGTTGTCCACTAGCCCACCGATAATAGCAAGTGAGAGTAGTAGTAGTTCTCGGTCATCAGCGTTGTCTATGTTCACTTCGCAAGTTTCGCACATTTGGTTTTGTCCTTTCGTTAGTGCTTACAAGAAATAGTAAAGCACACTTCTCACGAATACGCAATACCTAATCAAAACTTTTTTTCGGCGTGTTTTTCTTTATCTGGAAAAAATGAAAAATAGTCGGCGAGCAACCTAACCAAGATAAAGGCGAACCCCCGATACAAGAAAGGACAATAAAAAGTATCGGGGGTTCTAGTCCGTTAGCAGAGAGCATTAGTTGGGGGGCAGTTGCTCAATCTGCTAACGGAGTTCTTTACATACCAGACGCAACTTTCAGTAGAGCGTTGGTCGCAGACTTACCAATCACATTAGCAATCTCGTCCACATCTAGGTTGTCCACGACCACTCCGTTCTTACCAACAATCGCACCACCCATAGAACCAGACCAACCTGTTTTCGGTGCGAGCCAGAGAACAGCCACGCCATTATCGGCACACATCTTGATAGCGTTTTTTGCGTTCTCTGTTTCGTTCCCTGTGTAGTGTCCGTCCGACACAATGACCAGCAACTTTACTCCCTCGCCATAGACAAGGTTTAGGTGTCCGTCCAAAGCGTCAAAGGCTCGCCCAAAAACTTCCGTTCCGTCTGGTGCTGACCAGACCGAAACCTGTTCCAACTTCTGACCAACTTTGAGAGTTGCGAATACATCTTGACCGAAATAGACCATAGCAGTTCTCGCCTGAACTCTGCGACCTGCCTCTGATAGAACCCAAGCAGTAGTAGCCATACTTTCCATAGCAGACGACATAGAACCTGAAATGTCCACCATTACTCCGATAGAGAGAGTTGGGTCGTCAGTATGCTTACGCTTAGTGTGTCGCCACGCTGGAAGTTCGGAGTGAATACCCTTTGACTTCATAGCCGAGTTCTGAATAGCGATACGAGTTTTCAGACGACCCTGTGGCAGAACGCTCTTGACTTCGGTGATAGAACGCTCACGATACTTTGCCTTGTCCAACATCTGGGCTAGGCGAACAGCACTTGCTCGTTCTTTGCCTTTTGGGGAACGCTGTTCTTGTAGCGTGGAGTGGCTAGTGCCTGTTCCACCACCTGACGAGTTAGAGAAAACTTTGCCAGCCTCTTTCTTGGTCTTGCTCTGACGCTCGTTCTTTGAGCCTCGCTCTTTGAGTTCTTTCTGCTGTTCCTCTTTGCCCTGCTGGTCTTGTAGTCCACGCTCAACATCAGTAGCAGAGTTGTCTGCGTCCTCGTTCATAGCGTCTTTGAGTTCTTTGAGAACGCCACGACCTTTGCCTTTGCCTGACTTGGTTGGGTCTGGTTCACCCTCACCCTCGCCCTCGCCCTCACCACTAGGGAACTCACAGCCACCCTCTGGTTCTGGGTCAGCCTCGTTTAGAAGTGCCAGCCACTTTTCGGCAAGTTCACGACCACGCTCAACTTCGCTAGTGCGTAGTTTCTGAAACTCCAACCAGATAGAGCGTAGGTTATCAAAGAGTTCCTTACCTAATACCTCAATCACTTTGTCGTAGGTCGCACGAACATCAGAAAGTTTTAGAACGCCAGCGTCCACTCTCGCCAGAGCCAAAGCACAGACATAAGCAACCTGACGAACCTCGCTCATTTTAGCGATAGCGTCCTCGTCCATTTCAGCCAGAGCAAGGTTTAGAGCAGACGCTCTTAGAAGTGGTTGGTTCTCTGGCATAGTGATAACGCCATAACGCTCAATACGAGCCTCGTCCAATACAGAGAACACTTGGAATACCTTTTCGCCCATAGCCTCTAACGCACCCAAATCCCAATCTGAATAGCGAGCGTGTAGAGCCTCGTGGTAGATAACGCCTGTGGCATTAGCCCAATCAAACTGCGTATCTCTGTCTGTAAAGTCGCCAACAAACGCTGGGGTTGCCCACTCGCCAAAAGCGATAGGTATGTTGATTTCTATTTCAGCAGAAGTTTTTATGTAGCAAGCAGTATGTCCATAGCCAGCGTCAGAGCCAGCATAAACAACTAGGTCATTACGACCTGCCCAAGCATTTACAACCTGCCCAATCTGTGAGCAAGTAGCCAGCCACTCTGGGGGAGTAGTGCTAGTGCGTGTGTCTAATCGTGATACATAGTGAGCCATTTTATTTTGTCCTTTCGTTGGCGTGTAATAAGTAAAGCACAGATTTTATTTTCTCGCAAGTTCATTTCTAGCAAAAATGAAAAATCTTTTTTTGGTTATGAAGTTTTAGGGTGGGGAGTGCCAAGTGGGGGAAACTCGGCACTCCCCGATTTAGTAGGACGAACCACTAAATCTTGGCTGGTCGGCAATCATCATCACCGAATACTCGGCGAAAAACATCTGCGACCACAACTCGGTCAATCTCTGGTGCTGACGCAAGCAAGTTTCCAATCGCCCACTTCATACCAAAGAGTTCTGATACATCACGGAACGCAAGCAACTCTCGCATTTGTGGCGACCACGAAACCTCACCTGCTAGTTGTTTCTTAGCGAGGTTCATACCTGCTGAAACTGCTGGTGCTGGAACGCCCAACTTCTTAGCAAGCGTCCAATCAGTAGTCATTTCTGCTTGGATTAGGCAACGAGATAGAAGTGCCTCTGATAGACGCACTCCGTGAGCGTTCGGGTTGGTAGCACAGATTACATAAAAACCCTCTTGGGCTTTTACTACGCCACGCTCTGGGTTAGACGAAATCGTTAGTTCATCTCGTCCGTCCATAAGACCATAAACGATAGACATAACCTTTGGGTCAATCAGACCTACTTCGTCAATCAGTAGAACCTTGCCCTCTGCTACTGCCTTAGTGAGAACTCCGTCCACCCACTCAAAGCCACCACTCGGTGTCTGTATGTAGCCACCTACGAAGTCTGAAACTTCGGTGTCGCCTGTTCCAAGCAAGGTGTAAAGTTCGTCTGGGAACGCACCCTCAACAAGTGCTGTCTTGCCACAGCCCGGACTTCCATAGAGCAAAATGAACTTCTTGTTTGCTCTCGCAGTTCTTAGAACCTCAATGTCGGAGTGTTCGCCCCACATACGAGAGTAGTAAGCCTGACCATTTGGTCGCAGGTATTGGCTCTCGCCAATCATAGGTTCTACCACTTTGGTCGCCTTTGTTGTTTTGACTTTGGTTGCCGTTCCAGCCTTTGCTCGTAGGTTCGCACGACCAGCGATAGGCATTAGCGTTTCCATAATAGCAGGGATAGCCTCTGTCTTAGTGCTGTGTAGAACTACGCCCTTGATTAGTTCGTCAAGGTCGGTGTGTAGCGTTTTGATTTCTGGTGTTGCGATTTCTGTTGTAGTCATTTTAGTATTCGTCCTTTCGCTGACTATCGGGTTTTGTAGAACTCGGTTGGGAAACCTACTGCCACTCTTGCTTTCGCAAGTCTGCGTAGGGCTGGTGCTGGTGCTTTCCAATCCTGAACATCTGCGAGGTCAATGTTGCTAACCTCAAAAACGATAGGAGTGTTGTTGCGTAATGTTAGGTCAGAGGAATACATCATCTGACGCTGTAAGAACTTCACTACTTCCTCTAACATTTCACTTGTGTTTTCGGTGGCAGACTTATCTGACTTTGTTCTCACAAAGTTCACTCGCCATTGTCTGCGAGGCGACCACTCTGAAATGGTGCGATAGATAATAGCCATAGATACTGCCTTACCCTTTTCGTCAATACCCTCTGGGGTAAGTAGAACTTGGGTGGTATTCAGTTCGTCTGCTGTGTGTAGTTCTAGGTAGATACCTTTTCCTACAACCTTTGGTGCGTTGGTAGAACCCATAGTTTCAGCAGTTGCTACTGCCTCTGCCATTTCTGGGTCTAGTGTTCCAAACTCTATTTCCATTTGGTTTCGTCCTTACTTGGTTATTTGGTTCATTGGAGTTTTCCAATACATCTGACTTTACACGACTATTTAGTTTTCGCAAGCACTTTCTAAAAGTTTTTTGCTTTGTTCGCTAATGGTGAAAATCAACAGGTATTAGAAACTGACGCTCTGGCGACTTCTTTACACGCTCAAAGAAGTAAGTAAGGTTAGCGTCCCAGTTCTCTAAGTCAAAGATAGAAGTATCAGAAGTCCACTCATTAGAATAAAGAGCCACAAGTTTTCTTATGTAGTAGAGACCCATACCACTTGTTCGGAAGTCTCGTTCTTTGTGTGGGTCATACTCAAAAGACATTAGGTCAAGAGTTGGGTGGTCAGTTGCGAGAGTTTTCTTTATGTTCTCAATCTCGCTCATACGATAACCAAGATGAGTAGCAATAACTTCATCAGCAAGATTAGGGTCATCTGAAAAGCGTAAGTAGTTTGGGTTTCCAGATGTATCTACTTCTTGTTTGTTGTCTAATAGTTTCTGTTGCTCTGGGGTCATAAAAACTCCCCCTGCCCAACGACCAGCGAAGTTGAGAGTGCTAGGTTCGTTCCCTGCCTCGTTCCAATCAGACCAGCGTGGCTCGCCCTCGCCTAGTTTGCTTGCTACTTCCTGAAATGCCCCTATTGGGCTATCTGCCTCTACAAGCAGGATTTGTATCGTGTGGATTTTGGTGTCCTCTCTCTATAAAGAAATGTTGCTAAGAGAAAGGTAGCACGATTTTATTTTTGACGCAACTTTATTTTTTGGCGAGTTTCAGAAAACTATTTTTCATTTTTTGGCTGGCGAAGTTTTGTGAGAAGTTGGCGGCGGAAATACGCATAAGACTTCTTACTATTCGTTGGAAGTTTTGAGTTAGGCTACCCTAACCTACTCCTCGTCATCTCCAAGAGTGAACTTCTCAAACTCTTCTCCGTCGTCATCTAGGTAGGACGACAGGCTGTCCGTCAGAGGCTGAGGGTCAATCACATCTTCTAGGCACGCGTAGCACGCGAACCAAGGCTCGTCCCGTTCATCGAGTAGCAACGCAAACGCGTGGAACAGTCCGTCGACCTGTCCGACCTCGTCAGAGCACGCCGCACATTCTGCTAAGTCCAGTTCCTCTGGCTCAACCAGGCCGTTGCTTATGGCAGTGTCCACGTCGCTCGCCGTGTTAATTATGTGTAGTTCAATTGACCTCATGTTTCAAATATACCCGTTAGTCAAATGTGTGATTTGAGGCACCGTTGCGCTCGCCGTTTAGATCCGGCAGCGGGCCTAACTTTTTACGAACCGTTAGTTAGAAGTGGCAGCTGAGCTGAAGCTGCGGGCCTAAGGCTTGCCGTTTGGTACGCATTGCTCGTGGTAGTGGCCCTCGCCATTCGAGTCCGTTACGTCACTGTCCAAATAAATTTGTTTCTCGCATCCGTCGCATTCAAAACCCGAACACTCGGCACAACCCCATCCGTCATCTACAGGAAGACGGTTCACGAACTTGCCGTTACCGAACGCGGTTGACTCGCCGCAATAAACGCACGGGTCAATCATTTTTAAATATCCATTCATTAGTTCTTATTGATGAGACTCGCTCTTCGTCATCCGTGCAACCGATGCACCACCACTCACGTAAGCCGCTTGGTTCGTAATCTACTTGCTCGCTGGCAAGCCCGCTTCCACAGAATTCACACGTGAAGCAGTTCGAGCCGTTCATGCAGTCTTGACACTGCCATCGTACTTGGTCTTTGTGGTTGATGTACTTGGATACCAGCGGGCTATCTTCAGGCCCGTTCAAACATGTGGAACATTGCTCATTCATTGTTTCTCCTTCTAGGTACCTCCAGTATACCCCGTGCCGTCAACTTGTCAAGTCGGTTCGAAAAAATGAAAAATTCTTGCAGCGCGTGCCGCATCCGGTTACTTCTTATGAATGTTCGTTGGAAGTTGGAAGCTGCTGAGCTAGCCGGTTACACTGCCACTTTTGATGAGCGCTTCGTTGGAAGTTTACCTGGATCCGGCAGCGGCTGAGCTCGAGTTATTATTCGTTGGAAGTTGGGATGGATACAGCTAGCCGTTGAAGAAGTCGTTCTGAATATCCGAAGTATCCCTGGTTGATTGGAGCATCCGTAAAGTCATCGCTCGTGAGTTGTCTACCGAGTCTGTCTTCCAGGCAACCGATGCAAAGCATGCCGCGGCCAGTTGGCCATGCCGCATTCCAAACCTCATCGGCCACCATGTAGTACTCGTTAATGTGAAGTGTGTTCGAGCCGCACTGGCTGCAGTCGAAGCCGTAACAAGAACCCGCACAGTCTGGGAATTCCTGAGGGCACGGTTCATATTCATAATCTGGACATTGATAGCACATGAGTTAACTGTAACACTGGAATCATATTATGTCAAGTTGATTTGGAAGCGCGTGCCGCATCCCGCAACTTTTAATTAGTTCGTAAGAAGTTTACCTGGTAGCTGCAGATCTGAGCTACTCACCAAGAACGAACAAGCCAGTATCTTTTGACAACCGTTCAAGAGTTCTGATGTCAAGAGCACCCGTTGCTTCCAATCCCACTCTTCCGATGTTTCGTTGGAAGCGAGCGCATGCGGCAGTACTGGCAGCGTCCCACTTCCCACGTTCGGCTCCCTGGAGATCCGTTACTTGTGATAGAGCTAGCTGGATCACTTCGATCGAACGGTTGCGGGTACCTGGTTTGAAGTTACGAAGGCGGACCGTCTCTGGTTGCGAAGTCAGTTCTTCCAGGCCCTTGGTCTCGAGCTTATCCGTTAGCTGGCCGCGCAGCTTCTTAACAAGGTTCGTGAGAAGTTGGAGGATCCGTCTCATCCTTGGTGACTCAAACTCGGCGGGCCGACAGAAGATAACAACATCCGTTAGATGTCTAATACGTTGATGCACGCCGTCCTTATCTTGATAAGAAGTGGCACCGGTTGCATTCCCTTCGATGGAGAGGAACCGTCCGTTCGTACGAAGTTCCCGGACGTCGACCACGATACCTGCAGCTGGCATGTTGAAAGCGCTCGCCGCAGCTCCCTGGATACCCGTTGATGAGAAGTTGAAGATCGCAATGTCACCAGGCCTCGGTCTTCGTGAGACGTTACCGGATCTGAGCATCTCCGCGAGCGCCGCTGGTGTATACGTAAAGCTTGGTAAATTCAGGCCCGCTTCTCTGGCCACCACATCAATGAAGGCTCCGCTCCAGGGGGCTGAGTCATATCCGACTTTGTGTCCGAATGCATTCCGACCGAGGAGTTCGGAATGGTATCCGATGTACTTCCTGGCAGTGGCGAGGAAAAGCTCGAGTTTTGCTGCAGCTATTTTCTTCATGCTCGAATCTTATCACACTGTGAGATCTTTTGAAACCCCCTAAAGGGGGGTTGATTTTTAATTAATTAGCGCAAGCGCAGGAACCCGAGCCACCGCAGCAACCTGAGGAATTTCCCGGGAGAGCTATAGCTGCACCGTTAGTGAGAAGTTCATTCGTTGGAAGTTCGGATCCGGGAGATCCGGCGGCGTAGTTCTCAAGATTCGTGAGAAGATTCGCAGCTTCCTGAGTCAACGTCGTTAATCGAATGTGCTCGATCCGGTTAGATGCGTTGGTGATGTCCGCTTGAAGATGGTTGAAGTGAAGGCGGGCGAGCTCCACTAGTTCGTTAATTGTCAGGCTCATCCGTTGCTTCTTCTTTTTTAGTAGACGCGGGTACTACTTCCGCATCAATGATGTCTTCGTCCGGTAGTACGTGCAGGCCGGCATCCGCTAGCTTAGCAGCAGATTGGATTGCTCCCTGGGCGAGCCGGTCAAGACGCTCCGCGATAACTTGTGCGGCGGGCCTTACGTCGATGTTAACAGACGTGTCTATCTCCACGCCGCCTCGAATTCCTGCACGGTCCAAGATCTCCGTTGCAGCTTTTAGCTTAACAGGTTCTGACTCGGCATTCTCCATCAGGTCTTCGAGCATGTCGACGGCGTAAGGAGCTGCCTGGACCAACTTCTGACGAGCCCGTTCGATGTCGTCACTGGTCTTGTGCTGCGTTGATCGTAAGTGGATCCGGCACAAGCCGTCATCCTTTGGTCGACCGGAGCTCCACAACATACAACGAATACCGTCGTCTTTTACCTGGCGGCAGCGATGCGGCTGAGCTAGCGGCTTTCGTTTGTCAGACTTCGGGCCGCCTTCGTTTTGTTCTTTCAAGTAGAGGCGGGTTGAGTGTATCACCCAAGGCGGGACTAAAAAGTCGGCGGCTTCTTCCGCTAGAAGATCCAGGCCCGTTAGATAGTCCGAGTTGTTAGAAGTTGAGTCCACCATGATGGGACGCTTCTCCGCTAAAGATAGTAGACGTCTCTCCATTGTTGACTCTTTGGAGCGAGCCCTAATGAGACCCGTTGGTACTCCGTTGGTGGAGTAAACAGGATCCCAGGCTAACTTCGCACGACGTAATATAGCACGGTTCTGGTAGTTGTCTTCGCAGACACCCTTCTCCGCTTCTTCTATTCCGAGGGTAGATAGATCGGGCCGTAAGTCTACCGGTTCGTCGATCTGGTATTCGGGCCGTGTCTCTTCGTCAGAAGTGAAAGGATGCAGGCCGCTGAGGAGTTCTTTCGATTCGTCCATTGTTGAGCTCTTTACTTTAATCGTTGGAAGTTAACGAGATCCGTGCCGAGCTTCCAACTTTTAACCAAGGACGCGGATTGGGCGACGACCACCTTTACTGGGGAGAGGGCTTGAAAGATGGTCGCCGCTGCTATTAATTTTAGCAGGGGTCCAAATCATCGAGTTGAAAGTTGGATTGTGAGTTTAAGAAGTTAGCACCCTCGGACGAATATTTGCGTGCGGAGAGGGAAACGGCTACGTTTTTCTCTTAGTATAAACAACGTTTTCTATTTTGGATCTTTTGGTAGGTCGATGAAGCGACCCTTCTCGTCTCGCCCTATACCAAGAGCCTTCATTTTTGAGATGTTTGACCGTAGCATAATCTGCTTTTTATGAACCGTTTCAACATCTCCCCGTCGAACTTTACCCTTCTCTGGCATCTCTAGTAGTCCTATCTCAATCCAGTTGTAGATAGTTTTTTGAGTTACCTCAAGCCACTTTGCTGCGAGAGATATTTTGATTAGGCTATTCAAATAATCCTTCATATTATGGCTTGCCGAAGTCGTTGTCTTCTTCGGTCTTCTTCATCTGTGACCAAGTCTTCATCATTTCTGCTACTGCCTCGACTCTTGAATCAGATACTCTTTCGTCAATAGCCATAATAATCTCGCCAAGATACTTAAAGAGCATATCTGCAAATGTTGCCTCGATAACATCGTAATCAGTCAGTAGATTCAGATGGTCGTTTATCTTCGCTAAGGCTTGTTCCTTCGTCATTTTCTATTTCCTGTTCTTCTTTGGTTTCAACCACATCTGATGATACATCAGGGTGGCAAGTTTCGCAATAGCAAAACCATTCTTTGTCGTAATACTTGATTACTGGTTTACAACTTTCGTGATGCCCTGTCATGCAGAACCCACACATGGGTCTGCCTGGGTCTGCGTTTCTAGGTCTCATGGAAGTTGGTAAATCGTTCCCTTGTGATGTAAAACCTTGACCGTTGGGTCTACAAAAGTTTTATAGCCGTTCCGTCTAGCATTCATACACCAAGAATAGTCCTCACCAGCATTATTCTCAAATGGCAGGTTGTCCCACTTAAGGTGTTCAATCTTGAACCAGGGTAACTCCATATTCTCAAAGACGCCAAACTTCACTGCCACAAATCCAAATCCCACTCCAAATACTTCAACAGGCTCGTCTTTCATAAAGAACGATATTTCGTGAGTTTTTGTTGGTCTTTCGATATCTCGTTGTAGATACTCTGGATGGAATAGTGCGCAGGCAACTGTCCCATCTGGATGTGAGGCATAGAGTCCAGCGACTATGTCCAATTCAGATTCATAAATTTTCTCGAAGTCTTCTATTGTCCATTGAATGTCGGAGTCAATCCAAATAATCTTGTCGTAGGTGTATTGATTGGAGCCGACCACATAGTTCTCAAGATTGTCGTTTTGGCTATCGTATTTATCTAATGCTGTCATTTCTCGACCGCTAGGTATAAATGAAGATTGCTTGTTTAGAAACTTATAAGTCAGACCTTTCGAGCTCAACCATCTGACTGTATCAATCAAACTACTCACATACTCAGCATGTAAAAGTTTTCCTGGGGTAGCAATCAAAACATTGTAATGTTCCATTAAACAGATTCCTCTCGACACTTTTGACAAAGCAAAACATCAAAGCCAGTTGCTTCATCCATGATAGTCCCACGTTGGGACACAGCAACAGGCGACACTTTTCCTTCAGTCGCACACTTGTCACATTTCATCTCGACCAGCCACTTGATCTCGTGCTTTCCTTTAGCTGCAAGAATACCTTGAGCCAAAGCATGTCCCGAACCTGACCCACGTGTCTTTCTCAGGAACACTCTGGTGTCAGAGGTCTCAATCACTGGTCTTGCTTTCTTACATGGGCAAACCAATCTTGAAGGTGAGCAAGTAGAACCTGCTCCATAGTTTGCATGTCTCTTCATTGGATGTCCACAAAGACATATCCGTCCGTCTCGGTCATACTTGTCCGATTCGAACTCTCGTGCTTTTTCTGTCGCTTCTTCTTCTGAGAAGTCAAAGAAGTCAAATGCGTTATTTTCTGTCATAATCATATCTTCCTACTTGACAAAAGTTTTGTCAAGTGCCTTCAGTCTAGCACATCTCAAACTAACCTAAATACACCTAAATATAATTAACCAATTAAGTCGACTATTTTTACAGTTACCACGGAATCTTTTTTCTTACGCGCGTAGTGTAAATAAGTTCACTTAATTCATATAGATATTATTAGTTTAGTTGTATTAGCAGATTTTTTCAATCTTGCACCACATTTTTTTGCTAATACTTTTCTTCCCTATTAGCAAACATTTCTCCCCATACTTGCTCTTTTCTTGCTAATACCTTTTTTGCCTTTTCACCTAACACTATGCTAACCTTAGCACCCCTCTATGCTATACTTCAGAGCCTAAATCACCCCTTAATCGACCCCTTAAACTTGTCTCATGGAGTCAGAAGAGTTTACGATACCGACCAGTTCGGATCCGTTAGAGCGTCTATTAGAACGTCTCCAACTCTGCACAGAGGTAATCCAAGAAGTTCACTATCTTCTCGAAGAACCTAAAGAGCCAGACGATAAAGCAGACCTGCTAATAGTAGTCGAAGCCCTTACTTTTGAGACCATAGACCTGCTGCAGACAACTAAAACTTATGTCTGGGGCGAGGAATCAGATAACGGGGACCCTGATAAAATATAAGTAAGGGAGAGGCTTTCCAACAGGAGTCTCTAAATTGCTTAAGAAAATAGCAAAAGGACCGTTATTTCTAACAACGGCCCTTTTTTTAGCTACGCCCATATGTATGGCAGAAGTTGCTAGCGCTTCTTCGGGTTCTTCTTTCGTCCAACCAGGTTCACAACAACTCCAACAACAAACAGCAATAAATACGCTGAAGCAAAGCCTACCCAAAACGAGTCAAGGTTTACGGTTACTACCATTTTCTTCTATTCCTTCTTTAGGGGATATCAATACTCTAGAGTCTAATCTATCTAATGCCAAAAGTCAACTAGCAACGCTAAAGTCTTTAACCCCTAAAGACCCAGCAAATGCCCAAACTATTCAAACTCAAATTAACGCAGCCCAGGCTAAGGTCGATTCCTACACTTCCAAACTAGCAGCAGCCAAGACATCCTATTCCCAGTACCAAGAAGCCTCTAAAACCCTTGCTGATGCCATATCCAAATACAATACTGCCCTAGAGTCCGAAACTGCCCTAAACACCAAGAAGACCCTAACTCAGGCGGAATACGACAACTTACAACTTATTCTTACAAATAAGACTGCCACCTTAGCTGCAGCCAACTCCAACCTAGCAACAGCTCAGCAATCAAAAGATGACGCTCAAGCTGCCTTAACTGCTGCAACCATTAACTTAACAACTGCCGCCAATAACCACAGCACAGCTACCCAACTTCTCAACAATGCTCAAGATAATTATGATGCAGCCGTTGATGCCTACAATACTGCCGTTAGCTTAAAAGCAAATCTCAGCCAAGACCTAGAAGCAGCTCAGCTAGCTCTTTCAACTTCTAACCAAAGTAAAGAAGTTAAATATAATAATCTAGTTACAGCCGAAACCAATCTTGCTGAAGCCACCACGACTCTTGACTTAGCACTTGCTGTAAAGAATACTGCCCAGCTAACTTTCAACGAAGCAACTTCTAACTACAGCTCAGGTGTTGATGACCTGGCTCTAACTACTTACCAACTAGAGTCTGCCAAAGCTTCTTACGAAGCTATACTTGCTCCACTTGATATTGCCTGGTCTAACTTCTACCAAGCAAACTCAGAGCTAGGTTCAAACACTTCCAATCTTTCCACTAAGCAAGTAGCCCTAACTACTGCTCAAGCAAACTACACTCAGGTAGTTACTGCCTATAACAAATACCTAGCTGAGTACGATGTTGCCTACAACAACTATCTAGCCAAGCAGTATGCTTTTAGCACAGCCCAGCAAAGCTATCTTCAAGCACAAACCAACCTGAATATGGCTCAGAGCAATTATGATACCAATCTGATACCAGACCCAGACTGGACACCAGCGACTTGGGAAGTTCCCTACACTAGACAGGTTGCCACCACTACTCTTGTTCCACGAACTACTACAACTCTTACTGGTGGCCTAACCGCTGATGTATTTAACCGTCAAGGCTACAACAATGCTCCGCCACTACCAACAGCAACAGAGCGACCTTTCTATACAACCGTAGTTCCAAACATTAACTTCCAATGGGGAGGAGGGCAAGTCCTAGGCTCAGGACGCTCAGAAGATGTAATTGTTCGCTTTACTGGAACCATCTCATTTCCAACCTCTGGCAACTACCAGTTCTACTCACCAGCAGATGACGGAACAATGTTATTTATTGACGGAGTTCAAATAGCCAATGACTGGTATGACAAAGGTGGGGGCGGTTCTACCTCTACACCAGTTTATTTTGAAGCAGGCTCCACTCACTCAATCACTCTCTACTATTACGAGAATGGCGGCGGAGCAGCAGTCTGGCTTTACTACTACACTCCACAGACAGGCTACCAACTCGTTCCAGCAGCCAACCTAGGCACAACTGCCACCACAACAATTACTTACGTTGAACAAACTACCTATACCGAGGAAACTTATTACGTTACAGAGATTATCCCAAACCAAGTAGCTCCTCTTATAAATGACCCATCTCTACTTCCAACACTTCAAGAAGCACAGACAAACTATGACGCTGTCCTTGCTGCGTACAATACTGCGAACTCAGAATGGACAGCAGCCCAAGCATCCCAGCAAGCAGCAGCTGAACAATCGACAGCTGGGTACTACGCAGTAATTGATACAGCAACTATTCTTAATGCCGCCTACCCAGAAGCACAGCAAGCACAAGCAGACTACGACGCAGCATTAGCTAGCAGAGATTCAATATGGGAAACAGTCGGAACCCTAAATAATCAGAAGACTCAAGCTTCCAACTTAATCGTGGCCCTCACTTCTCAACAAGAGCAGCAGACCCAACTAGTAGCGACTCTACTTGCAACCAAGCAAGAAGCTATTACTAATCTAAACTTAGCTATCGATGCGCACAGCTCATCAACATCTACCTACAACTCATCCGTTGATGCAGCAGCCGTTGCACAGTCTAACTATGACGCAGCCCTAGCAAACTACGAAGAAGCATCTACAAATGTAGCCACTGCTACAAGGAACTACGAGACAGCAACTAATAACTTAGCTACTGCCACAACCAATAAGTCAGACACATTAGTAGCCAAGATTTCAGCACAAACAGCCAAAGACTCAGCAGCTTCTGATTTAGGAACTGCAATTTCAACTAAGGCTTCTGCCGAAGCAACCTTACTGGCAGCCACCGACATTTTAACAACTTCTCAGCAATCAGTAGATGTTGCCTCATCAGAAGTAACAACCTCTCAAGCTGAAGTTACTGCCAAGGAATCTGAACTAACTACAATAACTGCGTCGCTTATTGCTGCGCAGCAAATCACCTCAGAGAGACTTTCCACTAAGGAAGCAGCAGATTCAACTGTTTCAGAATCAGTATCTTCCTACGAAACATCTTTACAAGAGGTAAAAAATACTGACCTACCATCTAGAGCAGACTTTGAAAACATCACAACTATTGCCAACCAAGAACCTCCAGTTGAAGAAGGCTCTAAGGAAATCCCAGCAGAACTATCTGCCGAGAACCTGATGGAAGTTAATCTAGAGCAGGTAGACCCTACAGAACTGACAGAGGCTCAGGCAGAGCAACTTGTTGAGGCAGCTCTTGAAACGTTCCTTACAGCAGAAGAGGGCTCCCCAGAGTACGAGCAAGCTCTTGACGCCCTCTACCTAGCAGCCGAGCAAGATGATATCGAGCTCTCCCCAGAACTTGCAGCCATTCCAGGACTTGCAGGTGCAGTAGAAGTTCTGAACTTCCTTGGCAACGCAGGTGCTGACATGTCACCAAAGGTTCGTGAAGAGTCAAAGAAGGTAGTTGTTACAGCCGTTATCGCCGCTGGAGCAGCCATTCAAGCAGCAACAGGTGCTGCTACAAGTGCAGCCGTTTCAGCAGGTAGCTCAACAGGTTCAAGCGGTTCAAGAAGAGTAGGAAAGTAAATGAAACTATTTGTAAATGTAATGCTTCGAGTTCTTGCGACCTTCGTCGCATCTGCACTTGGAGTTATTGGTGCTGGTTCTGTAGCCAGTGCTGCATCAGGCGTTGCAATCCCAATCTGGTTCAGTGCCGTCATGGGTGGAATCATGGCAGTCGCAAAGGTTGTCGAGCTTCTCTCCCTAGCATTCTTAGAAGATGGAAAGCTCTCACGAGATGAAATTGATGCTGCCTTCCGCCAAACAACCAAACTAAAAGACGTGGACGAAACCACCTCTAAAAAGAAAGAAGAAAAGTAATGAAAGAGAAGACAATGCTAATCCTCTCAGCAGGAGTCATGGTGGCGATTCTATTCGCAATCGTTGGCGACTATGTTGTAGCAGCGATTGAAACACAAACAACTGGCGAACCCGTTGAGGTCTCATCAGATGTTATGACCCTAGTCCAAACAGCCCTAGGTGGAATCATCGGTATCCTCGGTGGCTACTTCGGAGCTAAAGCAACCAACAACAAGAAAGATGAAGACTAATGAAGAACTTCCTCGTAGCACTATTCAAAGACATCATCGACCAGGCTTGGACACTATTGGGTATGGCTGTAGCTTGGCTAGTACTAGAGGGTTCTGCAAAGCAACTCACTGGTCAGCTAATTACCTTAACATTAGGTATCTGGATTATCACCTTTCCTCTACGCTATGAAAAGCCAGAGAAAGAAGAAAAGCCAGCTCCTAAGAAAAAGCCAGCTCCTCGCAAGAAAGCAGAAAAGAAATGAAAGATCTAATCACATATCTTAAGCACTTCTACAGCATTAAGCGTAAGGATGTTAGTCCACTTGCTCTAGCATCTTGGCGTGAATACATCAAGGGAAGACCACGTATTTACGATATGGATGTCTGCTTAGCCTACCAAAGAGGCTTTGTTTCCGCTTACCGTCACACTCATGCAAAGGCTATGCTCGACTCAAAGTAGCTTTGAAGCTGTAAAATAATACTATAACAACTTCGTATTAAGGATCAGATTATGGCAAAATCACAGTGGCCAGTAGATGGCGTACCAAACAAATCATGGAAAGTAACTAGCCCTTTCGGCTACCGAATCCACCCAATCAAGAAAACCAAGAAGCACCACAATGGCGTTGACATCTGGCAGGGTGGCGACACCACTTACCTAGAAGCTTGGGCAGATGGCAAGGTTATCAAGGTAATCCCTAACGACAGCCCAACATCAGGCGGTCACTCAGTAATCGTCCAGTCAACCGTTATGGGCAAGAAGGTCACTTGGACCTACTTCCACATGGTTAAGGGCTCAATCAAGGTAAAGGCTGGTCAGAAGATCGAAGCTGGCACAGTTATTGGAAAGATGGGTATGACTGGTTTCGCAACTGGTAAGCACCTGCACTGGGAAATCTGGGCAGGTCACATCACTTCTCAACCTCTTGCTGGCTTTGCTACTGGTAAGGGTTACTACAACCCAATTGACTTCTGCAAGGCTGTAATGGCTTTCGAGAAGGCTAACGTAGAAGCACACAAGGAAACTCCAGAAGATGCTCCAGTCACCGAGGCACCTACTCACTCAGTTGATGACATCCCAACTGTTGCTGTTCCAAGCGAAGCTAAGGTTGTAAAAGTTGCACCAGTGAAAGCTGCTCCTGCTCCTGCTACAGCAAAGATTGCAAACCCAGGCTACCCAGGCTCATACATAAAGCTCGGCTCAAAGGGAGATGCAGTTAAGTTTATCCAACAGCAACTAAAGATTGTTGTAACTGGAAACTTTGAAGCAGGTACAGACAAGGCTGTAAAAGCTCTTCAAAAGAAACACGGTCTATTAGTAGACGGCATTGTAGGTCCAAAAACTTGGGCCCTCTTAGACTAGATAAGGCATAAAAGCGCTTTCTCCGTTCAGACTTATAACGCATAATAAAAGCCGCTAGAAGGAAATCCCCTGGAAATGATCA